>Ga0209795_10000653_pt1 | contig 25080 bp, 26 predicted proteins | sample AgamicOrMarz_FD_187166 | JGI IMG/M metagenome (GOLD analysis project Ga0209795, IMG submission 187166) | Agave microbial communities from Guanajuato, Mexico - Or.Ma.rz (SPAdes) (version 2) | ecosystem: Host-associated > Plants > Phyllosphere > Phylloplane/Leaf | place: Guanajuato, Mexico...
TCACCAGACAGACCAGATCCTGACCGGGCAGATAAAACAGTTCTGGCTTGAGTCTGGCTGCGTCTATGGTAATCGCAAGATCCATCTCGATCTGCGTGATACCGGACAGCAGTGCGGAGTGAACCGGGTCTGGCGGCTGATGAAGCGTACCGGAATAAAAGCTCAGGTTGGGTACCGCAGCCCACGTGCACGTAAAGGAGAAGCCAGCATCGTGACACCCAACAGGCTCCAGCGGCAGTTCAATCCGGACTCACCGGATGAGCGTTGGGTGACGGACATAACCTACATCCGAACCCACGAAGGCTTGCTGTATCTGGCCGTGCGGGTTGACCTGTTCTCCCGAAAAGTTATCGGCTGGTCAATGCACCCCGATGTTAGTAATGTCTTCATAAGCCATATGAGGACATCCCCATGAAGAAGCGTTTTTCCGACGAACAGATCATCAGTATTCTTCGCGAAGCGGAAGCCGGGGTTTCTGCCCGTGAGCGCTGCCGTAAGCACGCCATTTCCGATGCCACTTTCTACACCTGGCGCAAGAAGTTTGGTGGCATGGAAGTTCCTGAGGTGAAGCGGCTTAAATCTCTTGAAGAGGAGAACGCCCGCCTCAAGAAGCTGCTTGCCGAAGCCATGCTGGATAAGGAGGCGCTTCAGGTGGCTCTGGGGCGAAAGTACTGACGACAGACCACAAGCGGGAAGCCGTTAAGTTTATGTGTGATGCGACCGGTCTGTCGCAACGTCGTGCCTGCAGGCTTACTGGTTTGTCCCTGTCGACCTGCCGCTACGAGGCTCAGCGTCCGGCGGCTGATGCGCATTTATCAGGGCGCATCACTGAACTGGCACTGGAGCGTAGGCGTTTTGGCTACCGCCGCATCTGGCAGCTGCTGCGTCGGGAGGGCCTTCACGTCAGTCACAAGCGGGTATACCGTATTTACCACCTTAATGGACTGAGCGTAAAACGCAGACGACGCCGTAAAGGGCTGGCAACCGAACGGTTTCCGCTTCTGCGCCCGGATGCGCCGAACCTGACATGGTCGATGGATTTCGTTATGGACGCACTGGCCAACGGCCGGAGGATCACGTGCCTGACCTGTGTGGATGATTTCACGAAGGAGTGTCTGACGATCACCGCTGCTTTCGGGATTTCAGGCGTTCAGGTCACGCGTATTCTGGACAGCATCGCGCTGTTTAGTGGCTATCCGGCGACAATAAGAACCGATCAGGGCCCGGAATTTACCTGCCGCGCGCTCGATCAATGGTCCTTTGAGCATGGTGTGGAACTACGGCTTATCCAGCCAGGTAAACCAACGCAGAACGGATTTATTGAGAGTTTTAACGGACGCTTTCGCGATGAGTGTCTGAATGAACACTGGTTCAGCGATATTCTTCATGCCCGGAAAACGATTAATGACTGGCGGCAGGATTATAACGAGTGCCGTCCCCATTCATCGCTGGATTACCAGACACCAGCTGAATTCGCAACGGACTGGCGAAACAGGAAATATGAAGAAAAACCAACCGACATTACTAAATGAAGGTTGTATCTAATCCTGGGGGCAGGTCACATGTTGGTTTACATGGTTATTATTTTTTTGTTTTTGATTTTTATGTTTTTTATAATTATGTTGCTTTAGTGGTTTAGCTATAAACAAGAAGAAACAATATAAAAAACAGTTAGTTATATTGTCTATGCAACGAATTAGTAAAAAACAATGATGAACTAGATTTTGCATGTTTTGTGGTGATTAATTCTGATTTATCTAACATTATTAGTTCTATTGTTTGCAAAACTAGTTATATTCTTTATTTTATTTTTGTGTTTTTGTGATTTTTATATTTTTTTGGCCTTTATATCTTGGGTTTGCTGATTTTATAATTTTAAAAAAACATACTTCATTTGTTTCTGAATTTTCGTGGAGGGTATTGAGTACTGACATAAAAAGACACTGAGTCTGGATAAATGGCTCGACGGAATTCATAGGATAAATATCTGTATTGCAGACTCTTTAGTCATTAAAATAACATATCTTATGTCTGAAGCGAGAAGTGGTTTTATCTATTATAGAGTTGTCTTGTTCTCGGACTGTACAAAAAGAACGCATATAAAAAGTATAGAGCTTACGCTTTGTTTTTTAGCGCTGCGTAGAATTAACGCAAAAGGTTACTGTTTTGCATATGTGGCCCATACTATTATGAAAATAGTAGCCAGAATTAATACAGTATTTTGATTTTACTCTATATATTTATCATGGTAAGAAGGGCGATGATAAAGCTAATTGTTACAATTCTGGTAATGACTTTTTATGTATTTATCGGTGCTGCTGGTGCAAACATTCATCGTGTTATTTTTAATGCGGATATAGTAGCTTCGGCTTGCCATGCGGTTGTAGATGGTGACGGACTTGGAAATAACCATATAACGTTTGGAACTTACAGAAAGTCGAGTGGTATTCCTGTTCGTCCAGAAATGTTTTCAATTCGGCTATTTGAAGCTGGATCTTCCATTCAGGGGTGTTCTGCATTTTTAGCTGGGCAGATCGCAACGATACAATTTGGTAATACGGGGCAACTTGATAGTCTCGGTGTTATCACGCGAGGTGCAGGAGATGGTGTGAGAATTGATGTGCGTGCAAAGGATTCTCAAGCAGATTATCATCATCAATTGACGGATGAAAATAATATGATTAACTATCCGATAGATTTTGCTTCTAAAGGGGTTTTTAGATTCGAGGCAAAACCAGTTATTCCTGATGATGTTCGTTCTGGTGAATATAGTGGAGCTCTGTCATTTGTTGTAATCTATAACTAAAGAGGAATGATGAAAACATGTTCTTTTTTAGAAGTGGCCCATTTAAATTATCACGTACAGCAATAATCATCAGCTTTATATTGATGTCTGAAACTGCATGGTCAGCGGAAAAACTTGACATGTCCTTTATTCAAGGAGGACATAATATAGATAAAGATGCCTGGGGCATATTAAATAAAAAATTTGTACCCGGAAGATACTTTGTTGACATTGTTTTTAATGGAAAAAAAAATGGCAAGCAGGTCCTTGAGGTTACACCAGATGATGCAGATGGATTGTGTCTGACGAATGACTGGCTTGGTAAAGCTAATATATTTATCGACCATTCTTATTTTAAGGGTGGATATGATGATTCCCGACAATGTTATAATTTATCAAAGGGTGATTCGACCAAAATTGAATTCGATGTGCCAACACAGACACTAACTTTCAATATTCCTCAGCAAGGATTAGCGGAAAATACTGAGAACATTGAATGGGATTATGGTACTTCAGCATTTCGGATGAATTATAATGTGAATGCGAACAAAGGAGATAATTATTCCAGTGCATTCGGCTCTGCTGTATTAAAGGCGAATATAGGAAGTTGGGTTATAGACTCTACTGCAAATGCAACCGGTACTTCGATTAGTGGGGAGGCTGTTTACGATTCATCAATAGATATGTTTACTGCTTCCCGAGCAATACGGATTTTGAGAGCAGATTTGGTTGCCGGAAAAGTCAATGCTGGCGATAGTTTACTGGGAAGCACAGGAATGTACGGTGTTTCGCTTACGCGAAATAACAACATGAAACCAGGAAATTTAGGATATACGCCGGTCTTTTCTGGGATAGCAAATGGTCCATCTCGTGTAACATTGAGCCAGGAAGGCCGTATATTGTATTCAGAAATGATGCCTGCAGGACCATTCTCTGTTAAAAACGTATCACTTTATACCAGCGGTGATGTAATAATGACTATTACTGGGGAGGATGGTCGTGAACAGGTGCAGATTTTTCCTATGACAGTAATCTCTGGGTTGTTGAATCCGGGGCAACATGAATTCAGCATTGCAGGTGGGATTGCAGATGATAACAGCAAACTGGATGGTGAAGTATTATCTGCATCATATGGTTATGGATTAAATGGACTGACGTTAAGAAGTGGAGTCGTTCTGAATGATGATTATCATGGCGTCAGTGCTGGAATAACGACAAGTCTGTGGCGTTTAGGTGCCCTGTCAGTTGATGGTGCATGGTCAGCTGCGAAATATCATACACAGCCATCACGTAGTGGTAGCAAGTATAGATTCGCATGGTCAAAAAAACTAGAAGCTACAGGGACGGGGCTCAGGATGAACTGGTCAAGGACGCAAAATGATCAGTTTACTGAATTAAGTGGGTTCGACCCTAAAGAAATATGGTTAAGAGATAAAAAAAATCGTGATATTCGGGATGAATGGAGTGCTGGTATAAGTCAGCCAGTTAAAGGACTTTTTAGCCTTTCTGCATCTGCGTGGCAGAGGAATTATCATAATTACCCTGGAAAAGATACAGGTTTATCTGGGGCATTGAATACGCAGGTAGGTAAGGCCAGCATGAATATGGGAGTGACAGCTTCCAGAAATGCGCAAGGTAAAGAAAACTGGGCTATTTCAGCTTCATTATCAGTACCTTTTACCATATTTGACAAACGTTATAGTTCGAGTTCGTCTGTAACAAGTAGCAATGGACACGGTGTTGGTTTTAGCTCGGGATTATCTGGTTCATTAAACGACAAATTTAGCTATGGAATTAACGGAGGTCGTAACAGTAGTGGCGGTACTATTTCAGGAATGAATATGTCCTATAGCGGAGATAAACTTTCATTAGGGGGAGCTATTAATCACTCATCAGATGGAGGTACTACCAGTTCTGTTTCATTAAGTGGTTCCGTGTTAGCAGTACCTGCAGCTCGAAGCATCATGTTCAGTAAGACCATGAGTGAAACAGTGGCCGTTGTTGGTGTTAAAGATACCCCTGGAGTCAAACTAATCTCCGGTTCAGATAGTGCTGATGCAGATGGAAATTTGGTAGTCCCACTCAGTAGCTATGACTGGAATTCAGTAACAATTGATGCTGGCTCTTTGCCAACTGATACAGAATTGACTACAACCAGTAAGAAAGTTGTTCCAGCGGACAAAGCTGTAGTATGGATGCCGTTTGAACCCGTTAAGGTCAAGCGATATTTACTGCAGGTTAAACAGCAAAATGGTGATTTTGTTGAAGGTGGAACGTGGGCCAGAGATAGACGTAATACGCCTCTAGGGTTTGTAGCAAATAATGGTGTGTTGATGATTAATGCTGTGGATAATTTAAGTGATATCACGTTAGGTAAATGCCGAATTTCAGCCGCCAAGATTAAAGATATTGATAAATTACAGGAGATAACTTGTGATTAAGATTTTTTCAAAAATTAGTAAGAGGACATTATGGGGGATGATGTTGACTTGGTTAGTATCATCACAGGCAGCTTTTGCCTCTTTGTCGGCAGACCAGACTCGTTATATTTTTCGTGGTGATAAAGATTCTTTGACTGTGACTGTCACGAATAATAATAAAGAGCATATCTTTGGTGGTCAGGTTTGGGTAGATAATATATTGGAGAAAGATACTCGCCCAACTTTCGTTGCAACACCATCCTTTTTTAAGGTTGCACCTGGGGGGCAGCAAGCATTAAGAATTATTATGGCGTCAGATCACTTGCCCGCTGATAAAGAATCAGTATATTGGTTAAATATTCAGGATATACCGCCAGCAATGGAAGGAAGTGGTTTAGCAATTGCTTTAAGATCTAAACTGAAACTATTTTATCGACCTAAAGCATTGGTTGAGGGTCGTAAGGGAGCTGAAGAGGGGATCTCTGTGCAAGAACGCACTGGTAAAAAGGTATTAGTTAATACGACACCTTACATTTTTGCTATTGGTAGCCTGCTTGATGAAAAAGGCAAGAAGTTGACAGTGAATCGCGATATTTCACAAAAATTACTTATGTTTATGCCAGGTGATGAAGTTGCTATCCCAGGATTAAACGTGTCAAAGGTTGAGTCTTTGGATGATCATGGAGAATTGAAAGTATGGAGTATTAATGGTAAAAAATAAATATTACTCTATAAATTATTCCAACATCAAGGAAAATTATGAACTATAAAGTCTTAACTGTTGTATTGCTATTGTTCTCAACGATATGTAATTACAGTTTCGCATCGGCTAATGTTAGTGAGAAAGTATTTGATTTTGGAGTTTTGAATGGTGCGATTCAAGAAGGAGGCATGGTAAAAATAAACAGAGCGATTCCCGATCCAGTTATCTATCGCTTAGAATTAAAAGATAAAAAATCAGGAAGCATTGTTATTAGAGATGCAACAGCAAGAATGGCATCAAATGGGGCTGCAACAATAACAATACAAAATACTATTCCGGATGAAAAGGAGGCATTGTATCTTACTATAAATACAACAATGTTTGTTGATAGTAAAAAACATCCGTTAGAAGTTAGTTCGCGGGGTAATGATGTTATTGTTAATATGCCGGAATCTGGTGAGATTTTGGAGCTACGAAGCGATTCTCCATTAGAATTGCAGGTTCCGGTAAGTTTTAAAGGAAATATTAGAATTGAAATGCAAATCGAAGATGAACTATCTTATTAATAGCAGTATGTATTTTTGACCTTCAAATGAACAGGTGGAATTAATATGCATAGAAAACGTAATGAACTCACACGGCTTTATCGGTAATTATTTATGAAACACAAGGAGATAATTCATGTAAAAGTCTGTAAACTATTATTTATTCTCTTAAGGAAAACTCATTGAAATGAGAATAGTGAAATTTCTGTTGCCTGTATTTATGTTGTTTTATTCTGTTAGTTCATCATCAAATGTTCTTGATATGGGCGAAATGCAATTTCGTGGGTTTATTACAGACGATGCACCTAAATGGGCCTGGAGAGTGGCATCATCAGACCAGTCTTGGGACGTTGATATAGGGGATGCGCGTCAAGAAGGAAGCCAACTTGTCTTTAATATGAAGAATAAGGGAAGCCTTCCATTTCTTGAAGGATACTTGTATGAAGTAGCTGAGCGTGGCGGGCCAGGTTTTGTTCCTTACATTACCTATACCAGTGGAGCCAGAACCATAAGCTCTATTGATGGTGGTAATACAACAAGGCAGCAATTCAGAACTTCTGTACCTGTTCATAATCCTGAAAATAATGAGATTATAGGTAATCTAAAATTTACAATAGAGCAGGGGATGGCTGTTACTGTAGGTATTCAGGATGAGGATGTGTCGTTCAGAGATGGAATGTATTTAGTCAGCGGGGATACACTATCGGAAGTTAATCCTGAAAAATTATCTCCGGGGTTAATGAATCGCCTTTCCAATCTGATAATGATGAACAGAAAATTTGGAAAGGGAATGTCAGCAACAAGTAATAAATTAGTAACGACGCAAGGCACGCTTTCTGATGGGAGAGTTCAAAATATAGCTGCATCTTTTGCATCTGCACTGTCAGATTTTGAGCTTTGTTTGCCAGTTGAAGGTACACCGGCACAGTGGCATGCAACCCTAAATGTCACCGTTGTTGTACATTGATTATGGTTGAATATAGATGATCAGAGTACATGCTTTTATCTTTGGAGTTGTTAGTCTGTGTTCTTCACACGTATTGGCACAATGGAGTGCGCCAGGCCACGATTTTAATGGTGGAATTAATCTAGGAGGGCAAGTCACTAGTAATAGTAATCCTTGGGTTTGGAAGCTGGGGAAAAATACGGAACTTTCTATCCCCCTAAAAGAAAAATCAAGTAAAAGCGATGGTCAGTGGGATGTTCCATTACCAGAATCCACCATTCTTTTAGGAAAAACCATACGTACTGTACCATCTGGCAGAGAAGGACTTATGCCAGTCATAAGGTTCGGGAATTCAGAGTCAGGAGGTGTGCTGAAATGGGAAGAACCTGGCGTGGCAAAGATTACTCTGCAGGTGAATGATGGGAAAAGAGAAAACATAGGTAAATTCACTTTCAAGATTAAAGTTGCTGCGATTTTAAAAGCTGTTTTTGAAGGCCATGATAAGCATTATGCATTATATAATGATACAAATGGAAATGGTTTACCTGAACGCCATTATATAGCGTCACCAGCTCGAATGTTGGCTGAATTAAGGGGTATGTTTAAAACAGAGCTTCCTCTGTGGCTTAGTAAAAATATCACTATAACGGATATTGCTGGCGTAAGTAAATTTACAGATAGTTCGTTGCGCCAAGTTAATGGCATTTATGGCGCCCAGATAATATCAGGGAGTGGTGAATTACAATTGGAACCTGGTACTCATCCATCAAATTGGCATGTGTCATTACCTGTTAGCATAATCTATCAATAGGGTAATATTAAAATGTGGTTGTATGCAATTTTTAGTGCCGCTACATTCCTGAGTTCAATGTCAGCATATGGTGTGCAAAACTCGGTGAGGGAGGAACACTGGCAGGGAGGAAGCTTTACTATTACAACAGAGTTTAGTGGTAATGTATTTGTAGAAGATGTTATATGGGAATGGTTCCCTCATTCTGTCCATATAGATCTGTCCAATACAGACGTAAGTAAAATAAAATATACAAGCCAAGGTGTTGTATACGAGGATAATAATAGTTTTGGTTACATGATCCTTTCTGGCAGAACATCTGCTCTTGTTAAACGTCCAAAACCTGGGCTACAACCTGTTATTAATTTTGAAACGGGGGGGGCAAACATTCCTGTAAAAGGTTTTTTTGATAACGGTATGATTCATAATGGAAGAATGAGTTTTAAAATAAAACACATACCAGTTTACCAAGATATAACTTTAGACAGTGGCTGGATCTCTCGACAAGGTTTACCGGAAGAGGAAATAAAAACAATCCAGTCTATCATGAGTGACATTCCTGGATATTCATATAGGAACATCCAAGATGTCAGTAAAAACATCGATGGTGATATGTTTAATTATCAGGTTAACGAAATACCGGTAAACAAGACTCTAAACTATGCAGGTGGGTGGGTAACAACGATAAATGATATTCGCATTGATATTTCTGGTACGGAAGCCAAACTTAATTCTTGGCAAGGAATTTTGTCACCAGTAGTTCACTATTTCTAAAAGGTTTTATCTTTATATTAAATGGGCTTTGTGGGTTGAGAAATCTATAAAAAAAAGGGAAGCAGAAAGATGTTTGTTACTAACTTTTATAATCCATCTCACAGACTGGAACCCGGAATGGTAAATAAGGAACATTTCGCTACTTTAATTGAAATATCACCAATAAGAAGCGAAAAGGTAATTACTGCGTTGAGAGAATATTATGTTCATGGTAAAAAAAGAAAATGTATCAGTGATGTGTATGGGATAAACCAGGGATATTTTTCTATTAAAATACGGGAAATGCAACGTTTGAATTCTTGCATTTGCAGTATGATTCCATATTATTTTGAGAAAATTGATTATTTACATCACAGTCAGACATAGATCTAAAATAAAAGATTTTATCATAATAGACATTCTAAATATTGGCGTAAGCATAAAGCGCATCCTTTCATTGAATTGTTGCGTTTTATGGTGACTCCACCAATTGTTTTTTTAAAAGGATTATTTCATGAAAACGAAACTACTTGCTCTTTGCATTGCTATGGCTTCTGCTTCTGCGATTGCATCTGACTGGACTTCTGGTGAGTTTACTGGGGGTATTGATATTGGCGGAACTATTGAGAAAACAGAATATCCAGCAAAATGGAAATGGAAAGCAGGCTCTTCTATTACAGATTTGAATGCTTTTACAAAGGATCTTCGAAATAATGGACGTCAGCTTACTATTCAGATTTCTGAAAATAAACCTATTTTGCTAGGAAAAACGGCAGAAGCGTTTTTTGCGCACGTTACTGGCGTTGAAGCGGCGCCACAAATTACCTTCAAAGGTTTTGATCAGAGTGAAATAGAGATTCAGGCTAATGGTTCGCCTGATGGTAAACATTATCTAGAACTGCCAATTAAAGAAGCATCCGGTGTGGATAAGATTGGTACGCTTCGTATTAATGTTACTGCCGCAGGTGTATCAGCTAAAGAGAAAGATGATACTGCCGCAGATTTAAGCAGCCTTGATGCAACTTCTGCTGGAGAAGTGTTCTTTGGTGGTCTTAGTACTTCCTCAGTCATTGACTCTGCTGCAACTGCAGTATCTAAAACGTCTGCTTTTGGAAGCTTGGGTGAGACTGAACTACTCTCACAACTCCAAATTGCAACTAATAAGAATCTGGTTCTAGAGAAAGGCACTGCTAAAAAAACTGAAACGATGGCTGATGGTAAATTTACAGCAGCAACATATGCCATGGCAGTAGAAGCCGGGCAGACCCTGGTTGCGACATTTGACTCGGCAGTCAGTTCAGAAACGGCCTGGAAAGCCCCTTTAAGTATTGAGGTCTCTTATCAATAAAATCAAATAATATATTTTATTTATGAAACTATTCATTTGGACAGTCATTACTATCCGAATAAAATAAAGAATTGGATTATACTAATGAAACTAAAAAATTTATGTTTAACAATAGGTATTGCGGTTTTATCTGTTCCTGCTCTGGCTTCCACTAACTGGTCTGACGGTACATTTAACGCCACTTTAGATATTGGCGGTACGATTACTCCGTCCGATTATACCCAGAACTGGAGGTGGAAGACTGGTGATGCATTAACCGGTCTAAACAAAAATATTTTGGAAATGACCGACAATTCCAGGAAATTGACGGTCACTTTTAGTAAGAAAACAGCGATTCTGTTGGGGGAGACAGTTGAAGGTATTAAATCATACGCTGGCCTTAGCGGTATGACGCCACAGATTAGTTTCTCCGATATCTCTGGAAATGAAGTAGTACTTCAACAGGATACCAGCAATGCTGTCAGTAAAGGCCATCTGACCTTAGATGTAAGAAACAAAGATGATCAGAAGATTGGTAGTTTAAAATTGAATGTTACAAGTGCTGGAATGGCTGTAACTCCAAAGTCAAGGGAGTGGGAAAGTTTTGGTCTTCAGGCGAGACAACCGGGGGAGGTGTTTTATGGAGGTCTGTTCCCGAGGTCGGCTGAGAAAGGACATAGTCAAGTTAGCGGTATGATTTCGCCGCTTGGTGTTAAGACAAGTACCCAGCTCCGGAGTATGCTGACCGGTCACCCTGAGTTTGTTAGGCCGAGCACCACTGATTGGTTAGCTCAATATACGTCGTCGGTTAAATTGGGGCAGGTTACTGGGTTGTATGCTTTTGCATACGGAATGTATATTGATAATGGACAAGAACTGGAGGCGACCTTTGACAATCCTGTTTCATCGACTACCAACTGGAAATCAAAACTGAATGTATCAATTACTTATCTTTAATGGTTTATGGTAAAAGCTAGAGCAGAATGTTACTCATGGACGATGCGAAAGCTATCGATCGAAAGCAGTTTCTGATCTCTGCCTCCAGTAACCATCAATAGATTAAGTAACTATATATCGGGTAGCCAATGTGCTGCCCGATATATAATATAGCAACGCTATTTATATTGAAGGTCAGCCTAGCTACATCATCCTGTCAAAATACGAGCTGACAACTGTACAGGGTAAAGTAAACACATTTTTGATTAAATATTCTTGAACGCAAGGCATGATTATGAGTGGCATGAATGTTTTATTTTATTGAAGCGGTTTACAATTTATTTGAAAATAAGAAAAACACCATTGTTTTTTTTGTTTTCCTTACCATCAGTTTCATCGGAATCGTAACTACGGATTCTTTGATATATAGCGTTTCTCAAAGAGCAGAGGCAGAACTCAAAATAAATGGTGACAATGTTATCACTGTTAGATTTTCCAAACCGGTAAGTATTGATTTTCTGAAAAAAACATTCACAAATAGTGAGTACAATACTTCCTTTTCAAGGAGGTTTTTTATGAGAGTAGGGGATACTCCATTTTCTGAGAATATAGAAAGTGTACAAGGGGTTGATTACTCACAAGCTCTGCGCTGGATGATAAATAGTCATGAGAAATTTGACGGGAATGTAGTAATTCTATCTGAGGAGTCTCAATACTCAAACAGGAAGTATGTATATATAAACGGAGTGATTTTTAAAGTAGTTGGAGTGATAAGCAGAAAAAAAACGGAATTTCTGGATAGTTTGGGATTAACTACGAATAGTTCAAATGCAAATTATCTTATCCCTTTGCAAACGTTAACCAGATTAACCTTAGAAAACACAGTTGATTATATGGAGCTTTTAAAAAGAAAAAAAATTTCGAACTCTGACATATTCGAAATAAAAGAGAGCTTGCATTTTAAGAACAACGTTGATTATTCGGTAAGCTCTTTTCTGGATGCAAAAAAAATAGTTGATAAAGTGATGAATCGTTTTTCGCTATTAACCGATTTTGTCTATCTTTTGTTTACATCAATATCTATAATTGTCATTTCTACTGCATGCAAAAGAAATTTCCAACTACGCCGAGTCGAGTTTGCCTTGAAGGTAATTCATGGTGTTGACAAAAAATTTATTACACGTATTGTGATGCTTGAAACTTTTTTAGTTACGATATTAAGCTTAATTGCTTCTTTGGTTGTATGCTCAATATTGTTATCCGTTATGATAAAACTATTGAGTACAGAACTAAACCTACGTTTTACAATGACAGGATTTGCGTTATTTCTGATGATTAGTGTTTGCTATATTACGAGTGTTCTTTCTGGTAAGGCTTTTTTTAGAAAAAATCCTGTTGACATACTTAACAAAGAATGATATGAGATTTTTTTCTTTATTCTTTTTTTTATTATGTTCCTTTTATGTGTGGAGCGAGGATAATCTGCCTTGCGGATTGGATAAGTACTTCATTACATCAGAGAGTTATAAGTCATTTGCACTGACTAATAAAAGAATTCAATTAGATTCTGATAATAATGATTTATCTTTACTTCCAGACTTTTTTGTTTCAATGGGGCAAAGCGGCAACAATGATCGCTCATTTAAGAAGCCTGAACACTCATTTATTTCCACTGGAATATCGCAAACTCTTTATGAAGGTAACAGATATGGTAAAAAGAAGGACCTATTAAATATTGAGAAAGATAGCAATTATCTAAAGCTATCCCGTGATCGTATTCAGTATTTATTGGATCTTTTCGAAGTAATCATTAATTATCGATCAAGACAAGAACAACGAATCCTCTACTTAAAACAACTAGAAAGACAGAGACACGAACTTAAGAGAATTGAATATTTTTATGAATCAGGATATATCTCAAAACTTGAAGTTGAAGTGGCAAAACTTAGAATTGATGAAACACTAAACCGCATTAAAACTACAGACAATGAGATTCAAGGAATAGCTCAAGATATCTATATTCAGTTTGGAGTACCAGAAAAAAATATTGATAATATAACATATGATAACCTTACAAAATGTAAATTGCAAACCATCGATCATATTAGGATAAAGCAGAAAGAATTATCATTGAAAAGGTTAAATGCGAGTAATGCTGTAGACAATACATTGTTGTATCCATCGGTGAGTTTTTCAATCTTACTTTCACCACCGGATGATGGAACTTTAAGGACGCTGACAACGAAAAAGAGTGATTTTAGTGCATCATTAAACTTAAGCGTACCGTTAAGTAACTTTTTTTCGTATAAAAATAAACAAAGCTCATTAGCGGTGGAATTGGATTCTTTAAAGATGGAGATAGTTAAAAATGATAAGGAGTTCTTTCAGAAAAAAAATGGTATTACACGAAAGATTCATTTATTAAAAGAATCAATCCAATTTTTAAGAAAATCTCTCATTTTAAGAGAACGCGAGGTTGAATATTATTTATCTCGACTTAAATTAGGTAAAGAAACAATCATGACATATCTTGATAAACTTGATGAATATAATCAAGAGGAAATTAACTTAATCAAAAAGGAAAGGGAACTTGAGCTTGAACAAGTTTATCTTTATTTTATTGGTTAGTATTCAGCCTGTTTTTTGCTTTGCGGATACTTTTTACGGAACACTCCGTGGTAGTGAAACACTTAATATAAAAAGTCCATATAATGGGTTCATCACTTTACATGAAAAGGATACTGGTATTATTCATGAAAATAAAGTCATATATTCCATTGATAATTTTGAATATTTATCAAAGAAAGAGATTCTTACTCTTAAAATAAAGAATTTAGAAGAGAAACGAAAAAGGCTTATGAAGGATTATGATTATTCAGTCATCTCATTTAATAATGGTTTTGTTTCACAAAACGAACTGGACAGTAAAAAAGATGTTTTAACTGAAATTCAAATAACATTACGTGAGCTTTCTGTAGAACTTAATAGTATTAATAATTTGTTAAACATTGGTTCGCCGATGATAAAAAAAAGGTTTATCATTCGAGATCTTGCTGTCGGTGACCAACAAGCTGTTTCTGCTGGCGATGTTCTCATGCGACTTGAGTTATTAGATAAGTATTACGTTGATATAAAATACGATCCTGTAATCTTGTTGGGAAAATTGCACAACAAAAGAATTACCTTTAAATCATTAGTTAATAGTAAAATTAGTGGAGATGCTTTTGTACATAAAATAAGCAATGTTGCCGGAGGGGGGGATGTATATGGATTAATGACTGCTGCTCTTGTTTTAGATACATCAGATGACTTATCTTCATTGCTTGATACTGTTCTGGAAATCTCAATTAATGATTAATCTATCTATTCACGAAAAAATTGTAGGTGACAGATTGTTGTTTTCAAACTTTCGAATTCGGATTAAATCCGGAGATTTTCTCGTACTTACTGGGGTGTCTGGGGCAGGAAAGAGTACATTGCTGAATATTCTCGGCTTATTAGATTTAGACTTCCGTGGGGATTATTTTTTTAATAATACAAGGGTTAACCTTGAAGCCTCGGGGAAAGCATCGATGATTCGGAAAGCAAATTTTGGGTACGTATTTCAGAATTCACTTATAAATGATAAACAAAGTGTTATTCGGAATCTTTTGTGTTCTCTAGATCATAAAGAACAGAAATTAGCCAAGAAAAATATTCCTGACATATTGAATCGAGTAGCTTTATCTGATGTCTTTTCTCAGGCATCTGTTCTTTCAGGGGGCGAAAAGCAAAGACTTGCGCTTGCAAGAGCGCTAATAAAGAAACCATCTGTATTATTTGCAGACGAACCAACTGCCAGCCTTGACAGAGATAATAAACATAAAGTGATGTCTATTTTATCCGATTTTAATGATAACGGTGGTACAGTTGTGATGGTTACACATGATACCCAACTCATAACAAATAAAATGAATATTTTCCACATTGAATCTTTTATGTAAAATAGAAAAATGAATTACTTCGTGTTTTTTTTGTTTATTGGATGTTTTGTTTGTTTAAAACAGCGTAAGCTTTCATTGTTTTGGGTGTTTTTATTTTTTTTTGTCACATTTTTTTTGTATAAAACTTTTGGTGAGTTTTTCTTTTCTTTCGAACGTCGTTTTTTTGTAAATTATTGGTTGTTGATGTTTTGTGGAGTATATTTTTTATTTTGGTTTTTGTCGTACTTGTTTTTTTGTAAGTACCATTACTTAGGTATATTCTTCCATTCATTGCTAATGACATCTTTTAGTCTTTTTAAATTAACACCTCCGATTCATCCTTTCATACTTTTATACCCTCATTTAAACAAATATTTACCATGTACTAATTTTCCTTTGTTAAACTGTTTTCTAATTTTCTTCATTTCAGGGGTTATTTTTTTGGGAGGGAAGGGGATGAAAAAATTCGTTCTTATATGTTTGATTCTTTCTGCAATGCCATTGATTAATATTCTATCTGCTTCGGATAAGGGGGGGGGATACCCACTTCGGGTCATGGTAGTACAGGTTGGCTTGTACTTTGATAAAGGGGGGAACACGAATAGTTTTTTCTATGATATGTTAACCTTTATCAATAAAAACCCTAATATTGAACTTATTGTTTTTTCTGAATCGTCTTTATTGAGTTTCAAAACTCGATTTAATGAAGAGTTTTCACAGAGTTTTATTAGTCAAATAAATCAGTATCAACTTACTGAAAAATATCATTTTCTCTTAGGTTTTTCTGGTTATAAAGATATCAATAACATCGTGACTGTATACAAACATAAAAATAAAGAAATAATAAATCAAAAAAGTGTTTTGATACCATTTATTGAGAAAGATGGTATATTAAACCGAAAGCATCCGATGTATTCTGATTATTTCTCCATTGAAGAACAGATTCTTAATGATGATATCCGGATTAATAATGTAAAGATAAAAACTAATATCTGCTATGATGCTTTATTTCCTCCTTTATATAGAGATGATAGCTACCTTACTGTGATTCAATCCAGTTATAATCAGTTAAATTATGGGAGCGGTTACAATGAACTGATTTCCAGAGGAACCTTGCTCGCAAAATTTTCTGTCGGTATGCATAGCAGATATCTAATTAACATCCAAGATCATGGTGGGACGTTTATATTTGATGAGAACTGGAAAGTTAATGAGGAAATTTTTAATTTATCTAAAGACACCCCTTTTTTCATTATAGATTTACATTAAATTGTTATAAGGTTATTGAATACACTAATGAAATGTGATTAGTAGGAGAATATATGTTTAGATGGAATCGTTAATGGGGCATCCTTGTCGAATGTTTGCCAGACCCGCAACTCCAGATTCACGAAAGCGGTTCATCAAATGCTGAGTCTGACATTCGGTCAGAGCAAGTTGGTGTGCAGCATCACGACGGCGCGTGCTTTTCTACAACCGACTGAATGACATTAATCGGGTTCAGTTCTTTACCTGACATGGTCGTCACCAGCATCCTGATGTCTCCATGGCCTGAGGAGTTGCTCCTTATGCCAGAAAAGTGACATCAGAATATTGCAGTTACATTTGCTGTCTTGGCTGTTTTTAAAGGTCCGCTTTCAGGCTAAATTAAAATGTCCGCATCGGCGTTTGTAGTCAGCCATAAACTCTTCGGCAAAGGCGTTTGCGGCCTCAGGTGTACTGATACCACGGAGCCGCAGCTCCTTGACCAGGCGGTCCTGTAACGTGAGATGAGCCCGTTCAACACGGCCCTTGGCTGAACTGGTGTTGGCGCAGATGCCGGTGATGTTCAGCTCGTTCATGGCACGGCCAAACTGAGTCTGGCCATCTCCGCCGGTGGCCTGCTTGTTGTTGATCCTGAAGACACAGGCCTTGTCGCTGTAGAAAGCCAGAGGCTTACCGTAACGCTCCAGATAGCCCCGGGTGGCTTCAAAATAGGTGAAAGTGGACTCAGAACTGACGAACAGTAGCTGCATCAGCCGGCTGGTCGCATCATCAACGTAAACGAGCAGCGTGCAGGCCGGACCACGATCCTCGAACCAGCGATGCTCACAGCCATCCATCTGGATGAGTTCTCCAGTGCAGGCCCGACGCGGTCGTGGCTGATGTACACGCGGCGGCCGTAACTTGCGGGGGATCCATAAACCAGCCTGTGTCATCAGCTTGCGTACCGTCTCTTTGGCCAGATACAGCCCATGAACCTCGGCGAGCTTCTCACAGGCTAAAGTCGGGCCAAAATCAGCGTAGCGTTCGCGGATAATGAGTAGTGCTCGTTCAACGAGGCCCGGCATGAGTTGCCGGTTGCCAGGCTGGCCACGGCGACGGTTAACAAGTGAAAGCGGCCCATGTTCACGATAGCGCTCCAGCAACCGTCGGCAGTGTCTGTCAGATATCTCAAGCCGGGTTGCTGCAAGACGTGTGGTAAGACGGCGGTCGATAACGTCCTGAAGGATCCTGAGTCGTTTTACATCGTTCATTGAGAAAAACTCCGTTCCGTATGCCGTCATGAGTCTCATCCTTTGAAAGCAGTGATCGCTGTGGTGAGACTGTAGCGCGGACATGTCTATTTGGTCAGAGACGGACATCTCAATTTAGCTACTACACACATAGTGCGCATAACAAAGATTATGTTAAATAGATTAATAAAACATTATATATCAATGATTTATAGGTTGTTAAGTCGGATGAGAGTTACCTTCTATTATGTATAAAGATTTGACATTCATATCAAAACTGGTAACTCTCAACCTTTCAAGGTCAATTTTCCGACTTGGTCGCGACTAATACAAATCAGACATAGTATGGAAGTAATTTAGCTATACGTTCATTTAAAAGATTTAACTCTTTTATTTTAATCGATAAATAACCTTGATTGACATCATGTTTTTCACAAACCTTAGCTCTTGTTTCTCCAAACACAAAATATTCGTGTAACGCCTTAATAACTTTGTTACTACGAATAGGCGATATGTCAATTAATAATCGTAAATATTCTTTGTCAGCATAACCAGGAGCTAGTTTATATGGCTTCTTGACAACTTCACCTAGTACTCGAGTAGTCATCTTTTAACCTCATGGTCAATCGTTTTAAACCTTAATTATTAATCAGGATGTAATATGGATAAATATATTTTTCACATCAGAGATATGCATATTATTAAAATTAATGCTCACGAAATGGCGACTTTCATAATGAAGTTATATCCTCACTACATAATCATCTAAAGAATTTATGTTTTATTTTACAGTTCAAATACTGAAAGACTTAACATTTTCGGAAGTTCCACTGCTCATAGGCCTGAACACAATTGATGGCTCTGCTCTATCCTCTATATAACTGCCGTCTTGAAGGTGATTAGGGCTGGGCATGCGTACCGGGCACCGCGATGACGTACAATGCTTGCTCACGCGAGTATGAGTCTGAATCTGAGTCTGAGTAAGAGTCAGTTTGGATATCGAATCTATAGTCACTCCCGTTTTTGATTTTCCGGCTTCCGATTTCTACCAATAGGTACATAAATACAGACCTGGCCAGTGCATTACGGGATTTGCCTTTATTCAGCACCGCATAGACACGTCGCCGTAGCGACGGATTTCGGAACCAGTTCAGAATAAACAGAGCTCGTTCTATATTCCCCTGATTGTTCACCAGTTCTGTAAGGGCGACGGAATGCGTCCCATCACGGATATACCAGGTCTGAATGACTTAGAGTGATGATTTCACGCATGCGGGACAGATCTCAGCTATTTTAGTCAGGCCAAGATTGATAATATCAGCAAGAATTGTTATAAGAGCAGGCGAGCATCAGGACGAGTTATATCATTTTTATTTGCGAAAAATATCGGATAAACGCTGTCTGGCTGTTTACTTCGGCGAAAATTTCTGTGATTATCAGTTAAATCATTCCTCTTGGGCATATACACAAATGTTTATTAACAGGCTTCAAGATTCAGGTTAATAATATCCACCACCAATCTTCTACGAACTCAGCTAGCCTCATATTTTAATGAGAAACTGACTGAGTTCGTAGAAATTTATGATCGTATGCATAGAGTCATTATGGCATTTAGCTTACTACGACCACGCAATCGATCTAGTTATTGACATATCAGGTGAATTCAAGATTTTGCCCTAGAGCAAGCTTTTTCCACCCAGCAATAACAGTTATTTTTTAAGCCACTGTGTTGTACTATTGCCTGTGCCAATAAATTTCCTCCCGTTGAGAGTCGATGGTTCAGTAATAGTAGCACCTCTGCCCGGACTGAGCACTGCTTCGTACATAAGTTTATTTCCACCCTCATATACTATATCGCCATAAGTGTGAATCCCAAAAGCATAACCGTTACTGATAACTTCATTACAGGCAGGAATATCCTTCCATTCGAGTTTCCCTTGGGGCCTTGCCATACCGTCAATACAATATCCAGGACTCACACTGGGTTGCCACTGAGCACCACCACCGGCCATTGAGGAGAAACTAATTACTAAAGTTGAAAAGGCTAATAAGTACTTTTTCATAATAAGTTCCTTTTAAAGGATAAACAAAGTTATTGCATTGGTATATTGATATAAACAACAGCACATTAATGCGCTGTTGTTTATATTATAATGGGTTGTGTATTAACTCGCAACGACGAACTTACAATCTCAGTGGATTTAGATGTAGAGATCTGTTGACTGTAATTCCCTCGAAGTGAAACACTTCATGTTAATCACAGGTGGTCTTCTATTTTTAAGAAGACGCATTCAGTTAACGTATACTATGATATAATTTTGTTGAGAACTATCTATTTTACAGAACAAATAAAAAGTTGTGATGGAGATAAAATGTGCTAGATTTAGAGAACATAAAAATTCCAGCCATTATTAACACTCAGCTTCTGCTATAGCTGAAAATGGAGATGAGATGACCTTAATTCAACAACTGACCGGCCTTATTGAAGGAAATTTGAACAGTGCAATGTCAGTGAAAATACTTGCCGAACGATCTGGGTATTCTGAACGTTGGCTGTACAATTTGTTTAAGGAAGATGCGGGTATTAGCGTTGCTAAATATATTCGCCGGAGAAAGTTGACACTTTCCGCTGTGCTATTACGACATACCAGCTTACCTATAACAGACATCTCTTTTATGTATGGTTTCAACTCACTTCAGACCTTTTCCCGATCATTTAAACAACAATTCAAATCCTCTCCTGTACGATACAGAAATGCTGACGCCTGGGATATGCAATATGCTCAACCCGTACTATACCGTCGGACTCAATGTACTGAATTTAAGATGCTTGAGATAACACAAGGGGAAAAAAAAACTACTGTTCTGAACAAAAAACCAATCAGGCTTGGGATGGACTTTATTCACATCATGAACAAAGGACGTTTTACATATAACCAAAACCTTTCTGAAGCTATTATGTCCATTTACATATCTACTTATGCTATGTTGGACTTTTTGATTTCTGGCGAAATGGTTCCTGCAGAAAAAACAGATTCAGAGCTGATTTTTTATGTTAAAGAAATTGGTGAATACACTAATCCAGAAAAACTCCTCTCTGATGGGCTGTATGCCAGCCAGAAATTCAAGGGAACATATGAACAACTTTGTGAATTTCAGATGTATGATGCTATGGCCGATTTGTGTACTAATAAATGCATTTTGAAAAAGGGACCTATGTATACAATATGTCACAGAACTGCTAAGGAAAATATTCTGACTGCTCAGTTCCTTATTCCATGCCTTAAGCTTTAGTTTGTCTGCTGAAAAAAATTTTTATCCGCAACCACTTTTTAACGCAAGTCCGGCCAGTTCTCCATTATGGTTATAAATAGATATTTATAAAATACCTTTAGATTCAAGCTAGGCATCAGATGATGCCTCCCGAGGCATAAGCATGCAAAACAATATACTAAAATCGACCGGAAAGATGCTACAAACTTTAACATACATGATTCATATCACATTAGCTCATGCTGTCCGTAAAGCAGTTCTACTTTCATATTCCATGTTTTCATCAATCGAGGAAAGATGTCTGTATCAGACGCTTTGGTATTAATGGATAAAAATTCGCTCATTACTATTCCCTCCTCCCCCGCAAATAGATGTATGACGACAGAAATCTATTTTTATCAAGCATACAATATACAATATTTAAACTCAGATCAAATACTTCTTATATGCAGCAAACATAATATAAACTATATAAACTATATAAACTATATAAACTATATAAACTATATAAACTATATAAACTATATAAACTATATAAACTTATTAAGTAAGTAATTGTTATTAGTAGATTAGCATCATTTTCTCAGTCTTCCTCCGGAAAGCTGCTAAATCAAAACCGAGTGGCATGATGGCGACAAGCCTCCGGTAACCTGCCCGCATCAGGGCATCGCGCACTGGAGGCTACTGCATCAGTGATTTCGTTTTCAACTGACGTTCGGCAAAGTTTGCAGCCTTTGCCACTTTAGTGATATCCAGTTTGTCAGGGGAAACGGATAGTATCTGGCCAGGCAATATCCCCGTCGCCGTAGTAACCTATCCCTCTAAACCGCTGCATATTCAGAATTTCCCATGACAGACAATCAACGAGCAGATGCCCTCCGTCAGAGTCCTGCAGCTTTCAGCTTATACGCAACACACTGTCCTCCACTTCTTCCGGTGTTATCTTCTTCATCAGAATGCCTCCGGGAAACTGATTAGCGGAAACCAAGTTGTTTGCGTCGAATCCCTTAAGGTGAAAAACATGATCCGCAAGACCTCAACATCAGCTGTGAGATAACGTTCCGGCACGGGATGCTCCGCCTCACCGGTACTGTCAGCGAAAAGCTTCTGACTCTGCTGATACAGGAACTGAATCGATGCTCCCGTTACCTTCCGGGACCAAAATATGGCTGGTTGCCGGTACCACTGATATGAGAAATGGCTTCAACGGTCTTACCGCAAAAGTACAGACGGCGATGAAAGACGATCCGATGTCCGCCACGTCTTCATCTTCCGGAGTCTCAGCAGTAGCCAGGTTAAACTGCTGTGGTCCACTGGCGACGGGCTGTGCCTGCTGACCAAACGGCTGCAGCGTGGTCGCTTCGCCTGGCCCTCTGCCCGTGATGGCAAAGTGTTCCTGACCCCAGCACAGCTGACAATGCTGATGGAAGGCATCGACTGGCGACAACCTAAACGGTTGCTGACATCTCTGACCATGTTGTAGGCCTATTTATCCAGGTTGTTGCTGAATAAGCCTGATAAAATACGGGCTTATGAACGGCACCTCTTCTGACGAAATCCTTCTGCTGAAACAGCGGATTGCCGAACAGAAAGCGCTAAACCGAGCCTTGCTGGAAAAGCTGGCCGACCGTGAGCGCGAAATAGACCACCTGCAGCTGGATAAACTCCGCCGGATGAACTTCGGCAGCCGTTCCGAAAAAGTATCCCGTCGTATCGCACAGATTGAAGCTGACCTGAAGGTGCTTCAGAAAGAAAGCGATACGCTGACCGGTCGTGTGGATGACCCGGAAGTGCAGCGTTCGCTGCGTCAGACCCGCATCCGCAGACCGTTCCCCGAATCACTCCCGCATGATGAAAAGCGTATGCTTCCAGCCGAATCCTGTTGCCCGGAGTGCGGTGGTTCGCTGAGTTACCAGGGTGAAGATGCCGCCGAACAGTTGGAGCTTATGCGCAGCGCCTTACGGATTATCCGGACAGTACGTGAAAAACATGCCTGTATTCAGTGCGATGCGATCGTGCAGGCAGCCGCGCCTTCACGGCCCATTGAGCGGGGCATCGCCGGCCTGCGTGCTGACCTCAAAGTATGCAGAGCACACACCGCTGTACAGCCATTCTGAAATATACGGCCGCCAGGGCGTGAAGCTGAGTCGCTCACTGCTGTCGGGTTGGGTGGATGCTTGTTGTCGCCTGCTGGCACCGCTGGATGAAGCCCTCCAGCACTATGTGCTGACCGACGGCAAACCTCATGCCGATGATACGCCAGTACCGGTCTAGCTACCGGGCAATAAGAAGACGAAGGCCGGACGACTGTGGACGTACGTTCGTGATGACCTCAACGCTGACGGAGGAAGCCCTGAAACGTATCGGCGAACTGTATGCCATTGAGGCTGAAATAAGGGGAATGCTGGCAAAGCAGCGTCTTGGCGAACGTCAGCAGAAAGCGAAACCGTGACTGAAATCCCTGTAAAGATGGCTGTGTGAAAAGATGAAAACCCTGTAGCGACACTCAGAGCTGGAGAAGGCGTTCGCGTACGCACTGAACCAGTGGCCGGCACTGACGTACTATGCAGACGATGGCTGGGCTGAAGCCGATAACAACATCACTGAAAATGCGCTGCGGATGGTCAGCCTGGGCCGCAAAAACTTCCTGTTCTTCAGCTCTGATTACGGTGGTGAGCGCGGAGCGCTACTGTACAGCCTGATTGGTACATGCAAACTGAACGGCGTGGAACCAGAGAGCTATCTCTGTCATGTGCTCAACGTAATAGCTGACTGGCCGGTCAATCAGGTCAGCGAACTGTTACCATGGCGCGTAACCCAGCAAACTGTATAACCCGTACCCGTCAATACGGCTCTCGCTGTACGCTTATTTTTTATGTGAATAATATTTACTTCAAAACTGGTGATGAATGTGGCTCACAACACACGCATTCTGTCAAAGATGACCGTAATCATTGATAGCCCCAGGGGCTGGGGCTTAATTATTTACTTCATCACCTGTCTGACCCAGCCATACTTTTGAAATGCCGGAGCCGCTTCGTCAGAACGCAACCATGCTGCAAACTGGCGGGTTTCAGTGTCCGCATCCTGACGTACGGCAATATTCATATCACGCCAGATGACATAGTCAGGCGCGATTTCCACCACCTCTCCGATACCCGGATTGCTGGCTGCCCAGTCCGCCCAGGTTATCCACACATCCGCTCCGGTCTGTGTCTCCAGAGCTTTACGTGCCGTTCCGCTGTTGGGGGCATACAATATAATGTTCTTCCGGATAGCTGCTACGGTATCAATATTTCCCTTACGTCCCGCGATATCTTCCCAGACACCGGTACCAGAGGTGTTGCTGGTTCCACCTCCGTCATTCACAATAATGCCGGTACCGGGGCGAGTCAGATCTTCAATCCCCTGTATATTCTTCGGATTACCTGGTTTCACCAGAAGAATGCTTTTACGCAGGTACAGAGGCTCGATGTCCTTCTCGCTGAAACGGTCCTGATGGTCGCGGATGATAGCCAGTGCAGACTGTTCAGATGCACCAAAGAGAATATCTGCATTCTTCCGTGCTTCATCGTCCCACTTTGCCTGAGGGCCAAAATGGACAGTTACTTGAACCCCGGTTTTTTGCGTATAGAGAGATGCGGCTTCCTGCAGGGCTGTGTGAGGGCCTCCCGGACCGTACAGATTAATGTCTGCGCTAGCGGCAAATGAAACGGAGAAAAGCAGAGTTGCCAGTTTTTTTTTCATGATCTTTTCCTCTGGTCAGTTAATCCACAATAACTGTACCTAAATTATTCCCTTATCTGTGAATTATCACGAAAATTTAAACTTTTTCAAAGGGCGGACAGGGCGTATGGATATCCCCTCTCGTGACTGCTATACGTTTATCAAAATCAAATCCGCAGTACTCACACGCTGAGCCACATTTTCATGCCAGGATTTTAGAATCCCGTTCTCTGAATCGCCACGGGTTTCACAGACACCTCAGAGTCATTTAAGATGACTTAAAGAGAGGAGCCCATGAGCGGTAAGCGTTATCCTGAAGAGTTTAAAATTGAAGCAGTCAAACAGGTTGTTGATCGTGGTTATTCGGTTTCCAGTGTTGCGACACGTCTCGATATCACCACTCACGGTCTTTACGCCTG
>Ga0209795_10000654_pt1 | contig 25073 bp, 20 predicted proteins | sample AgamicOrMarz_FD_187166 | JGI IMG/M metagenome (GOLD analysis project Ga0209795, IMG submission 187166) | Agave microbial communities from Guanajuato, Mexico - Or.Ma.rz (SPAdes) (version 2) | ecosystem: Host-associated > Plants > Phyllosphere > Phylloplane/Leaf | place: Guanajuato, Mexico...
AAGCAAACAGGGTTCCACTTTATTTACAGAAGATGAGAATATAAAAAATACTAATCTGGAAAAATTACTAACTCTGAAACCAGCTTTTAAAGAGAATGGGACGGTGACAGCTGGAAATGCTTCGTCATTAAATGATGGGGCAGCTGCAGTCATTGTTGCTTCTGAACAAGCTGTAAGGGAATACAACTTAAAACCACTTGCCAAAATTCGTTCGGTTGCTAGTGCTGCTGTTTCTCCTTCTATCATGGGAATTGGACCAGTCCCGGCGACACAAAAAGCCTTAACGAGAGCAAATCTTACAATACAGGATATTGAATTGGCAGAGCTAAATGAAGCATTTGCAGCACAAGTGCTGGCAGTAAATAAGGAATTAGGTTTGCCAGAGGAGATTATTAATGTTAATGGAGGAGCGATAGCATTAGGTCACCCGATCGGATGTTCAGGTGCACGGATTGTGGTTACCTTAGTTCATGAATTAAGACGTCAAAAGAAACAAATTGGATTAGCATCCTTATGTGTAGGCGGTGGACAAGGCGTTTCAATCATCATTGAAGCAGTATAATAGGGCTGGGAAGAGTAATGGGGAATTAGATGGAATGAAAATTCGCTTTACCGATAGACAATATCATTATCAAACAGCATCAAACCCCTGTAAGTAAAAATAGAAGCGTTTTAATCGAATATTTTTTCCTTTTATTTAAATTAAAATGATTTGAAATAAAAAGTCTGACAGGAGTTTCTACTGTCAGACTTTTTGCGGTCGGGGAAACCACAAAAAAATTTTAAAAACCTTTTTCAAATCCAATGAGCGAATTATACAGTTGGAAGAATTAATAAAACAAATGGCTGGCAATGTATAAAAACATGTACAAGGAACGGCAAAAAGGGAAATTATTTAATTCCCAATCGTTTATTTTATGAATATGTCAAAATGATTCCAAGTTTCTTCTAATTGTTTTAGACGACTTTGGAATTCCTTCGACTTGTGCTTGCTGATATATGTAACCAAAGCATTAATTAAGCTAAGTGGAGCTACAAAAGAGTCGATGAACGTTGGCATTTTAGTGGTAGCGACAAGTGTATAATCTACATAAGGAATAAGCGGAGATGATAGCAGATCTGTAATAGCGACAGTCGCAGCCCCTTTTTCACGTGCATATTGAAGGATATCAATCGTACTTTTTGTGTATCTTGCGAAACTCATCCCAATTACGACATCATTTTTATTCAGTGTATTTAAACTTTCGTCTTTGTTTCAATAGTTTGAATTAATTCGGTATTTCCCAAAATCATATTTAAATAATATTGAAGGAATACAGCCAGTGACAAAGCACTTCTATTAGCTACAATAAATAATCTCTCAGCATTTAGAAGGATATCTACAATCTGAAGAAAGGAATTTATGTCTAACTTTTCCATGGTAGTTTTAATATTAGCCATATCATCTTGGAATATTTCATAGATACCCTTTTCTTTGTTATCGTAGACTTCCAAAGACATTTCTAATCTTTCATAGGTGGTTAATTGCTGCTGAATGGACTCCTGTAATCGTTGCTGAAGTTCAGGATAACCTGAAAAACCAAGAAAATTGGCGAATCTAACAGTTGTTGCTTCACTGACACCAGACAATTTTGCTAATTTTGCAACGTTTAAGAACGGCACTGTATTAGGATTGTCCAGGATATATTTGGCAATCCTTTTTTGAGATTAACTCATATGAGGCATCTGAGCGGAAATATGCTGGTAAACATTATTCATAATTAATTTAGATTGGTAGAAAAGGAGTGCTATTGATGCTAAAAGTTGCTGCGATACAATTACATGCTCGCCCTGCTCTAAGGGATAAAAATATTGAAAATTGTGTAGAAATAGTGAAAAAAGCAGCGAAACAAGGAGCTGAACTAATTGTATTACCAGAACTTTGGGTGAGCGGATATTATTTATCTAAGGAACAATTCCAATTATTGCAAGAGGTGCTAACCGGGGAGACTGTTTCATTAATTCAAAAGCTTGCAGAAGAGCTTAGCGTCATCCTCATTGTCCCTTTTGTTGAGGGGGAAAATGGAAATCTTTATATATCCTTGGCGGTTATTGAGTCAAATGGGGAAGTAATTGCCACCTAACAAAAATCATTTTTGTGGGGACGAGAAAAGGACATCTTTACTCCTGGCCAAAGAGTATACAATGCTATTCATACATCAAAAGGGAAAATTGGTGTTCTAATTTGTGCAGATATTGAATTTCCAGAACCATGCCGAATTCTTGCTCTTCAGGGTGTGGAATTGATTATTGTTCCTTCTGTATTGAGTATTCCAGTTGAAACAAGATGGGATATCCAACTTCCTGCACGAGCGCTCGATAATACGGTTTATGTTCTTGGGGTAAATACCGTGAAAGAAGGAAGCTGTGGAAAGAGTAAGCTTGTTGCCCCAAATGGTCAGGTTTTATGTGAAGCATCAAGTACGGAGCAGGAGATTCTATTTCATGAAGTGGATTTTTCACTGATTCCAAATATCCGCAAAGAAGTTCCTTATCTGGAAGATTTAGATAAGGGATTGTGGCCGAATGCAACATTATTAGAAATGAAAAAATAATGTTGTCTAACATCTCATGCTGTAATGGGATACCTAGTTTCTACATTCATTAATAAGCAGCAAATGCCTTCTCCAAAATAAAAGAAACTAAAAAAAAACCTGGCAAAGAGGACACTGCAATAAGGGTAAAAAACTTCTTTGTTATAATTAAAAAAGCCCCTAAATTTATGTCTTACATAAATTTAGGGGCTTTTTTCGATAAAATTGAGATTTCATCCCTTCTTTTACTGAGAAAGGGCATCCTTAAGCTTTATCATCCTTTTAACATTTACAACAAAGGCAGTTAAAAATGCCTGTATTTGCATACCAAATTGACCACGGTATTTTGCCCTGGTCATACGGTGTGCATTCTTCAATTCACTATGATGGAGTAGTCGATGAGAAAGACATGCAATATGTGGTAAGTAATTACTTAATGCAAAATCCATGGATGGAAAAGGCTCCAAAAGGGGAAAAGAAAGTCCAAGGTAAAACTTTAGAGGATATACTAAAGGAATTAGATATGTGACATGAAACGAACAAGCATAACGAAGTATTAATATTTTGTTGAAAATTCAATAATTAATAAAAATCCCCCTTAAGTAAGACGTTAATAAAGACAGAATTAACTGTTCTTGGTAGTCGAGCTTGGAGGGGATTTTTGTTTGCTTTGTTTATAAATACATAAATAAATTTTTTTCTTTATGTTACCTTATTACCAAAGTCCATTCATATTTATATTCTATTGATTATGTCCACAGGATTCATGGTACATGTATTACTGCTTCCCAATGTATTAACTTCATCTGGTCGTGATGCATGGATAAGTTTTTATTAGAATACTCTCGATCTATCCCTCCAATTTCTGAAAAACATCGTTGCAGCGGTCTTTTTTCCGATAAGGATTAGGGAGCTTCGAGGGATTTCAGTTAATACACCAATTGGCGGAAACTCTAGGTGGAGCAGTTGGTGCCAGCAGGGATGTGGTGGAAGCGGGTTGGATTGACCACGCTCATCAAGTAGGGCAAACTGGTGTGACGGTAACGCCAAAAATTTATTTTGCTATTGGAATTTCCGGTGCGATTTAACATATAGTGTGAATGAAAAATTCCGGTTTAATTATTGCCATTAATAAGGACAAAGAAGCCCCCATTTTTCAGACCTGTCATCATGGAATTGTTGGCGATGCCTTTGAGATCGTTCCTATACTAATCGAACAGTTTAAAAATGCTTTTTCTAGAGAGAAGGTAAGCAATACCAGTGAAGGTTGATGTAATGATACCGGGCAGGTTGGACGTCAAGACCCTATGCGATTGCTAGAGATTGTAAAAAAATTAGATATGATCAACGGCAGTGACTGTTTGTTCAACTCTACAATGAATATTGGCTAGAGCATTTTTGACATCATAATTATAATTACCTTTACTCTCTACAAACTCCTCAAAAAACTTTGGTGCTCCTGCTTTCGCTACTTCAATTTGATCTTCGGCTAGAACACTTACACTTGGCGAATCTGGCTCTGCTGCGGGACATCTTGGACGAACAAGAAGCTCTCCCTAAGAAGGAGAGTTTCTTGATTTTTATTTAACAACTAATTGTTCGTTATAGTAAATCAATATCCACAAAAACTTAGTTCATCGGATATACAAACAAACTAAAGGATGATATAATGATATTGAAAGATTTGTTACGATTTTAGGCTGTCTGGTTCAACCGGACAGTCCTATTTTTTAATAGATTAAAGTCTATCATCGAGAGGTGAAATAATATGCAATTTAATTGGGTAATTAGTAAGGCATATACGGGTTGTGAATGGGTTATGAAGCTCGCATATGTAAATATTTTATGGGCACTTTTTTCAATCAGTGGTCTTATTTTTTTCGGTATGTCACCTGCATCTGTCGCGTTATTTACCATTTTGAGAAAATGGTTGATGAATGAAACAGATATACCCATCTTTCGTACTTTTATAGACACATATAAAAAGGAGTTTAGAAAAGCAAATAGAATTGGTTGGTTAATGGCCATGATTGGGATGTTCCTGTATTTCGATTTTAAGTTTCTAAATAATATTGGAGGAACGATTCAATATGTGCTATCAGTCCCGCTTTTGATCATTACCATCTTATACTTGATCACCGTGCTCTATATTTTTCCTGTTTATGTCCAGTACGAATTACGACTGGTTCAGTATATTAAAAATTCCTTTTATATTGGAATCATTAATATGCATATCACCATTTTGATGTTGGCGGCCACATTTCTGTTAGGTATTCTTTATACTTATATTCCAGGAGTTGTTCCGTTTTTTAGCGTAAGTTTAGTTTCTCTAATTGCCATGACCGGTGCAAAACAAAGTTTTCATAGAATTGAAGCAAAGAAAAAAAAGCTTAGTTTACAAAATTAATAATCTTTAAACCGCAAAAAGCTGTCTCATGGTTGTAATCTAAGTGTCAGATTTTATTTGTAAAAACGTATTCAAAATAATTTTAAATATCTTTGTTTATCTGATAGACAAACAAAGTGAAGGAGGATATAATTTGTTTTAAACAAAGGTTAGAGACTACTAGATTAAAAACTTTTGTAAGCATTTACATATGCGAGTCTAAAACCGAATACAACAAAGCAATTTCAGGAAATTTATGATGTCGTTGGTCAACAGAACTTAAAACGAAAGTAATGGACTAAGTTTGGGGGGGAAACATGACGACTATAAGAGTGAATGGTCTATCACGCGTTCCGTTTAAAAGAAACTGGAAGTTTTGTGTGGGCACTGGACTGCGAAAGTAAAGTCAACTAACGGAAAAGTAACAATCCAAGCTACCTTAACGAAAAATGAAGTAACATTGATCGAGTTTATTCCTGTTAAAGATGAAACAGACGCTTATTAGTTTAGATGATAGCTTAATAACTTCTTTTTAATCACCTTGATGAAAGTAGGAGGGGACATATGACAAAGTTAGTTGAAAAGCAAGAAGGGTCTTTTTACACTGGGGAATATCGCAATCTCTTCAAAGAAATCGGCAAAACGGACGAAGAAATTAATAAAAGAATTAAGGATAACTGGGAAGAACTTTTTAATGGTGATGAAGATACAAGAATGTATTATCCCGTTGGAGAAGAATTAGGATATATGCTTGATACGGGGAATCTCGATGTTCGAACCGAGGGCATGTCCTATGGAATGATGATGGCTGTCCAAATGGATAATAGGGATGTTTTTGACAGGCTTTGGAAGTGGACTTATGAATACATGTATATGACAGACGGGGAAAATGCTGGTTACTTTGCCTGGTCTTGTCAGCCAGATGGTACTAAAAACGCATACGGGCCTGCACCAGATGGGGAAGAGTTTTTCGCTATGGCCTTATTTTTTGCATCAAGCCGCTGGGGAGATGGCCCAGGGCCATTTAATTACAGTGTTCAAGCAAAAGACCTCCTTCGGACCTGTCTTCATAAGGGCGAAGATGGTGTCGGCTTTCCGATGTGGAATAAGGAGAATAAATTAATTAAATTTATTCCAAATTGTGAGTTCTCTGATCCGTCCTATCATTTACCACATTTTTATGAATTATTTGCTCGGTGGGCTTATGAAGAGGACCGTCCGTTTTGGAAGGAAGCAAGCATTGCGAGCAGGGAGTATTTAAAAATCTCTTGTCATCCTGAAACTGGTCTTGCACCAGAGTATTCCTACTATGATGGCACCCCAAACAATGAACGAGGCTATGGTCATTTTTTCAGTGATGCCTATCGTGTTGCGGGCAATATTGGCCTTGATTATGAGTGGTTTAGAGGGGATGAATGGGAAACGGAAGAAGCTAATAAAATTCAAGCCTTCTTTGCCGATAAGGATCCGGCTGATTATCGTCGTTATACGATTGCTGGTGAACCATTTGAGGAAAAGTCTCTCCATCCTGTGGGGTTACTTGCGACAAATGCGATGGCGTCTCTTGCAGCCAATGGCCCAGAGCGTTTAAAGTGGGTGGAACTATTCTGGAATACACCGGTTCGGACTGGAGTCAGAAGATATTATGATAACTGCCTGTATTTTTTTAGTTTGCTAGCATTAAGCGGCAACTATAAGATTTGGATGCCGAAAAATTAAATATGACCTGATGAGAAATATTAACAAAAAGAACCCCCTCAAGCTTATTCACCTTGTGGGGGTTCTTTTGACAATTTGCTATTTCTTGGAAAACGGAGATGGTATCTGCATTACTATTGCCCTAGAGAAAGGCAAATTCATCTGTAAATCTAAAAGCGCCAATTCACTAATTTCATCTAATTGGAGTTGAATAGACATGCACAAAGTTATTTTAGTTGATGATGAAATTTATTTTCGGAAAGGTTTAATAGGATTAATTGATTGGAAAAGCTGTGGATTTGAGGTTGCAGGGGAGGCAGGAAATGGAGAAGATGCCTTAGCTCTTATTGATAGGAAAAATCCGGAACTCGTCATAACTGATATCCGAATGCCTGGTTTAGATGGATTAGAGCTAATAAAACATGTCATGCAAAAAGAGGGGAATCATCCCAAATTTATCATTATTAGCGGTCATAGTGATTTTAAATACGCTCAACAAGCAGTCCGTTATGGTGTTCATGATTTTATCTTAAAGCCAATTGACCAAGATGAAATAGAGGAGACACTAAAATCTCTTTCTAAATACATTACAGAACAAAAACTGATGTTCAAGAAGAACATCGAAATAAAAAAAGCTACTTTACTTGAAAATCTCATCTATGGAAATGTCAATGAACAGGAAGCAAATACCTTTTCAAGGGAACTATCCTTAGGAAATGTGACAGGATATTATTATATGATATTGGAGGTAAATGGACTACCTGTAAAACCTAGTGAACTCAACTCTGATAAACAAATTAAGGATAAAATCATTAAGATTATTCGGGATCTATGTGACCCACAAGCGGGGGTATTAATTCAAGAGTTAGAACTAGGAAGCTACGGACTGTTAATTCCTTCAACTTATTTGCATCGTTTCCAAATGCAAATTAGTCTTTTTAGCCAGTGGGTCAATGGACAACTATTAAGATGTATAAATCAAGACGTGACCTTTTATATTGGACCAGCTGTTCCAAAATTGCATTTGTTAAAAAATTCCTACGAAGCCGCGCAAAAAGCACGTGAATATAAATATTTCCAGGAGGATCAAAGGATTATTTTCTCAAATGATGTAGTAAACAATAAATCGATTACTTATACAGAGTTAGAAGATTCCTATTATCACTTATTAATAGAGCAAATCGAAGAGAATACAACCATAGCCATTATGGAAACAATAGATAAAATATTCCTAGAGTTTACCTCGAAAAATATGGCAAAAGTGGCGGTCCAAGCATCAATCAATCGGTTCGTCCACGCCATATTAAAGGTTATTAAAAATATGGAGGGAGAGGTATCCAATTTAAAAACCTTTGGGACGATGCTCCAACTGCAAAACTATAATTTAACCTTACCGCAATTAAGGAACCATTTTCTTGAATTTGTACTTGAGAGTAAGGAGACCATTACCATCCTGCGTAAACAATCTGCAGATGGTGAGGCCCACAAAATTAAACAATTTGTGGATTCACATTATCGAGAGAATATTAGTTTAAAAACGATCGCAGCAAAGTTTTATATGAATCCAGTCTATTTAGGACAATTATTTAAGAAAACCTATGGAATTTATTTTAAAGATTATTTATTACAAGTAAGATTTAATGAAGCAAAAAAACTGTTACGTCAATCGGAAATGAAAATCTATGAAATTGCAGAGAGGGTAGGCTTTAATAATACCGATTATTTTGTCACTATTTTCGGGAAGTTTGAAAAAATAACCCCCTCTGAATATCGTAATAAACTCTTAGAAAAAATAGAAAAGTGAGATTAATATGAAACGTCCTAATATAAGTTTTCATAATGTGCGATTAAGTAATAAATTACTGATTATCTATATTTTCTCTGTACTTATTCCCATTGTTTTAACCAATATTATTTTTTACACCGTTACCATAAACAATGTAAAAAAGCAGCAAATGCAAGACTCAGAGCTCGCCCTGAAACAAATTAGTAATGATTTTGGGGAAATTATCGACGATGCTGTTGGGATATCTTCCTCCCTCTATACAAATACCAATATTAATTTATTTCTAGAGAAGGATTATCCGTCAGATGTTGATTACGTTGATAATTACGATACCTACTTACGAACATTTAATCAATCAAGCCCAATTAATCCTTCTATTAATTCGATTCGTTTTTATACCGATAACCCAACAATCATTTATTCGGGCGGAGTATATCCCTTAACCGAGGAAATCCAAAAAATGGCTTGGTACCACCAGGTAATGGGAAGAAAAAATAATTCCCCAATTGTTTTAGATTCACACATTGATGACCAAACATCAACGTTTAGTGTGATAAGAAAGCTGGATTATTTTAACTTTAATAATAAACAGAAGGTTGTAAGAGTCGAAATTAATCCAGCGACAATCGAAAATATATTTAATAACGTCACCTTTAAAGGGGATGTATATCTTCTAAATGAGAAGGGCGAAATTAAGTATGCAACGAAGAAAAATTTAGCGTGGAGAAAAAAGGTCATTTCTTTAAATGATGTTTCAAAGACAAAGAGTACTGTGATTCTAGATACTACCTATATAGACAAAGCATATCTCCAAAACTGGAAGGTTGTCGGAACTATTTCTGAAAAAACGATGTTAAACACGGTTTACAAATCGGGACTCTTTATTATTTATCTAGCCATTATTAATATATTGCTTCCATCGATTATCATCATCTTAATCAATCGTTCTTTTTTAACACGACTGCATCGAATCTTAAAGCATGTAAAAAAATTAGGGGAGCAAAATTTTGAAAAGATCCCTGATCCTGAATATACCGATGAAATTGGCCAATTGACTAGCGAATTTAATCGAATGACGAGAAAAATCCAAGACCTTATTAATGATGTTTATTTAGTGAATATTCAAAAAAAGGATTTAGAGATTAAGAGAAATCGAGCTCAATTGAGTGCCCTCCAGAGTCAAATTAATCCACATTTTTTATTTAATGCACTTGAAACCATTCGAATGAGAAGCTTAATGAAAGATGAAATTGAAACAGCAAAAATTATTCACAATATGGCTAAGATATTTCGTAATTCCCTTACATGGGGAAAAGATTTCGTTACAGTACGTGCAGAAATAAATCTTATTATATGTTTCCTCGAAATACAAAAATACAGGTTTGGTGAAAAGCTTAGATACGAGATTCATGTCGATGAGGCAGCAGAACAATGCATGATCCCAAATATGGCCCTTTTACCGTTTATCGAAAATGCGAGTATTCATGGAATTGAACCATTAAAGGAAAATGGACAAATAAAAGTAACGGTTACTCTGGAAAACGGTGCATTGTCTTGCATCATCGAGGACAATGGAGCAGGAATGACGGAAGTGAAGAAAAATAGTTTACTAACCTCATTAGAAAAAGAGGAAGATATCGGAGAAAATGTTGGGATTAAGAATGTCTATTATCGATTGAGGCTCTACTATCCTAATCTTTTTCATTTTGACATTAGGAGTCAAATCCAAAAGGGGACGATTGTAACCATTCAATTACCCAATCAAATCGATCAAAACCATTTAAAAACTGATAATTTTGAAAATAATCTATACTTTATTAAATAACATCTATACTTTTTAAATGGTTGGTGGAAACCCTTTCATTTTATAATGAAAGTGCTTACAAAACATATAGGGGGTTGAAAAATGCTTAAGAAATTTTTCTCATTACTCTTGATGGTTGTGCTTTTAATTTCAATCGTCGGCTGTACAAAGGATGAAAGTACTAGTGGTAAACCTAGTAAATCAGGTGGCAAGGAAGATACATCTCCAGTAACATTTACTTATTTTAATGCAGGCACCCCAGGTAAAGACACGAACACAAATGAAACCACGATTGGTAAAAAGTTAGAAGAACAAACAGGTGTTAATTTCAAGGTTGAATACTTAGTAGGTGACCTAAACACTAAAATTGGAACAATGATTGCAAGTGGGAAATACCCTGATATTCTTTCCCCAGATGCTGGAATCGACAAAGTTTTAGATGCTGGCGGATTCATTGATCTTGCTGATTTAATTGATAAGAATGCTCCGAATCTAAAAAAATTATACGGTCCATATCTTAATAGAATGAAAGATAAGGATGGAAAAATCTATTTCATTCCATTTACCGCGGCACAAAGCTATGTGGCAGATCCTAATATTACACAAGGTGCTTTTTGGATTCAACGAGGCGTTCTAAAAGAAGCGGGTTATCCAAAAATCAAAACGCTTGATGAATATTATAATCTAATTGAAGAGTATCAACAAAAACATCCAAAGGTGGATGGATCATCTACCATTGGCTTCACAGCTTTAACGTATGACTGGCGTTTCTTTGCTCTATCGAACGTACCTAACCATTTAGCTGGCTATCCAAATGATGGTGAAGTAATGGTTGATATGAACACACATAAGTCTACAGTGTATGCTGACAAAGATGAAACGAAGCGTTACTTACAAAAATTAAATGAATTGAACAGCAAAGGTCTTTTTGATAAAGAGGCATTTGTAGCTAACTATGATGAATACTTAGCGAAGCTTACTTCCGGTCGCGTTTTAGGATTCTTTGATTATGGCTGGCAGGTTCAACAGGCAATGGATAATTTGAAAGCAGCAGGAAATGACGATAAGCGTTACATGCCGCTTCCAATTACGTTTGATGGTCAAAAAGATCAATATGTTGATCCAATGACGTTCATCAATAATCGAGGAATTGGTATTACAGTTAGTGCAAAAGACCCTGAACGCATCATTAAATATTTTGATAATCTTGCAAAAGAAGAAAATCAAAAGTTAGCGTTTTGGGGTGTGAAAGATGAATCCTATAGTGTAGATGATAAAGGCAGAATGTATCAAACTGCAGAACAAGCTGCTAAGACATCTGATGAAAAATATCGAGAAGAATCTGGATTAAAACTGTATTCCTTCTACTGGCCGCATGGAGATGGGTTATATAGTGACGGAAACGCTTGGATTCCATCGAAACAGCCGGAAGTTGCTACAATGTCTTATACTGATGGGGACAAAGCGATTCTAAAACAATATGGTGCAACAGTATTCTCAGACTTGTTTGCAAAACCAGATGTTCGTCCATGGTATCCAACATGGAGTGCAAACATTGAGCAAGGTTCTGCTCCTCAAATTTACGGAACTAAGAAGACCGATTTAATTAAGAAATACTTCCCTAAATTAGTTTTATCTTCACCTTCTAAATTTGACTCTGTTTGGAAGGAATATACAAAAGAATTTAAGTCACTAGATACAAAGTCTTTCGAAAAATTCATGGATAAAGTCGTCGATGACCGTATTAAGGAAGCTGAGAAAAAATAGTTTTTAAGCAGTACAAAAAGAAGGCCGATATCGCCCAGTTGGCTATATCGGCCTTTGCTTTAAGAGTTAAGGCTCGAAGTTATAAGCCACTTCCTTTCAGTCATTTTGCAAGGAAGTAGCTTATGACTTTCGGGCTAAGATTAGAATAAAGAGGAGGGGGAAACATGCAGGTTGAGACTAGAGCAGCAGAAGAAGTATTGAATACTTCCGCTTCGGTTCAGAAGAAACAAGTTAAAAAGTCATTTTTAAAAAGAATGATGAAACAAAAGGCCCTTTTAGCAATGAGTGTTCCATTTTTGATTTGGTTGTTTATTTTTAAATATATCCCATTATGGGGTTGGTCTATCGCCTTTCAGGATTTTAAACCGGCACTAAGCCTCACTGATCAAGAATGGATTGGGTTCGATCATTTTAAATTTCTATTTACCGACGCTAATTTTTACCGGGTACTTCGCAATACAATTGGTATGAGTACCATTAACCTGGTGTTAGGCTTTGTGACTGCGATTGGCCTGGCCCTTCTCTTAAATGAAATTAGAGCAGCAAAATTTAAACGAGTTGTCCAGACCATCAGTTACATGCCCCATTTTATTTCATGGGTTGTAGCTGCAAGCATCATTTCTTACGGCTTGTCCCTTGATAATGGAATTGTCAATATTATTTTAATCAAATTAGGGATTATAGATAAACCTATTCTTTGGTTGGGTAAGGCAACATGGTTTTGGGGAATCAACGGTATTTCTGATGTATGGAAAAACGTGGGCTGGAATACGATTATTTACTTGGCAGCTATTACAATGATCGATCCAGAGCAATATGAGGCCGCCGATATTGACGGTGCCTCGAGATTACAACGGATTAGATACATTACACTACCTTCTTTAAAACCAACCATCGTTATTTTGCTTATTATGAATTTGGGATATATTTTAGAATCAGGATTTGAAGCTCAATATTTACTAGGGAATCCAATGAACCTCGACTATTCAGAAAACCTTGATATCTATGTTCTTAAATATGGTATGTCGATGGGGAACTTTTCAATTGCAACTGCAGCAGGGATCTTTAAAACTGTGGTAAGTTTCATCTTCTTATTCTCGGCCAACCATATTGCTAAAAAGTTTGATCAGCCAAGGCTTTTCTAGGAGGGAACCATATGAAACAGAAACGACTCTTTAAGGCAACTAGACATCATTCTGGAGCAGGAGATTATATTTTCGATATCTTTAACTATACATTTATGGTGTTCCTTTGTGTCATCATGTTATATCCATTTCTCAATCAGCTGGCTGTTTCCTTAAATGTGGCATCAGATTCTCTCAAAGGCGGAATTTATTTGTGGCCAAGAGAATTTACATGGGCAAATTATCAGCATGTATTTGGAGAAGCAAATATAGTAAACTCCTTCTTTATTGCAGTATTGAGAACTGTCATAGGCACTCTGACTTCGGTACTTGGAACTGCCATGGTCGCTTATACGATTAGCCGGAAAGACTTTGTATTGCAAAAATTCGTAACGATCGCCTTTGTACTGACCATGTATTTTAATGGAGGACTCATTCCAAACTACTTACTTGTAAAGGAACTTAATTTATTAGATAGTTTTTGGGTCTATATAATCCCAGGAATCATTGGGGTATTTAATCTGATTGTTATTCGTTCTTTTATTGAAGGAATTCCTGAGAGTTTATTTGAATCAGCCAAAATCGATGGGGCAGGAGATTTTACTATCTTTTTAAAAATTGTCCTTCCGTTGTCGATGCCGGTGTTAGCCACTGTATCATTGTTTGTGGCGGTGTACCAATGGAATTCATGGTTCGATGTGTTCTTATATAATTCTTCAACTCCAGAACTAAGTACTTTACAATATGAGCTTATGAAAATTCTCCAGAATTCCAACGCTTCATTGTCAGGGAAAACAGCTGCAGATGCATTTGCGAATGCCAATTCAAGTGCTAACCAGGTATCGCCTACATCCATAAGGGCCACTATGACGATTGTAGCAAGCTTACCGATTATTATGGTATATCCATTCCTGCAAAAATATTTTGTCAAAGGCTTAACATTGGGTGGGGTTAAAGGTTGATTGTCAACAAAAATGGGACAAACGGTCCCTTTTTTGTTGACTATATAAATTTGCCTTTCTGTAGAAAAATAAAAGGAGATGTTTTTTATATGAATACGAAAACGAATGTAGAAGTTCCTTCTTTAACAAAGGTGTATGATAATTATTTCAACATCGGAGCAGCGGTAAACCTCGGAACCATTATTAGCCAACAAGATTTACTAGTCCAACAGTTTAATAGCATTACAGCAGAAAATGACATGAAGTTTGAAGAGCTTCAGCCGGTTGAAGGACAATTTACATTTGAAAAAGCTGATAAATTGGCAGCCTTCGCAAAAGAAAACGGCATGAAGATACGCGGACATACATTGGTTTGGCACAATCAGACCCCAGCTTGGGTTTATCATAATTCCCAAGGGGAAAAGGTTACAAGGGACGAATTGTTGCAGCGGATGAAGAATCATATTACTACCGTCATGGAGCGATACAAAGGTCAGATTTATTGCTGGGATGTGGTTAATGAGGCAGTAACCGATGAAGGGCTTGAATTATACAGAAAAACTAATTGGCTAGACATTATCGGTGAAGATTACATAGAAAAGGCATTTGAATTTGCACATGGCGCGGATCCGAATGCTCTGCTTTTTTACAATGACTATAATGAATCCAATCCGGGAAAAAGGGAAAAGATTTATCAGCTTGTTAAATCATTGGTTGACAAGCAGGTTCCCATTCATGGAGTCGGTCTTCAGGCACATTGGAACTTAACCAACCCAAGCTTAGATGAAATTCGTGCGGCAATCGAGCGTTATGCATCACTTGGCCTGAAGCTGCAGCTAACAGAGTTAGATGTATCTGTTTTCGCTTTTGAAGACAAGCGAACGGATCTTATAGAACCAACGAGTGAAATAAATGAACTGCAGTCACAAAGATATCAGCAATTATTCGAATTACTCAGAGAGTATCGAGATGTGATTACAGCGGTAACTTTCTGGGGTGCAGCCGATGACTATACTTGGTTAAATGATTTTCCTGTTAGAGGACGTAAAAACTGGCCGTTTTTGTTCGATGAAAATCATCAGCCAAAGGAAGCCTTCTGGAAGGTTATCAGTTTTAAGTGATATAAAGGTGAAATTGAAAGAGGGTTAATAATGGCGATCACCATACAACATGTTCTCGATAAATTAATGGAGCCGGTCAATGAAATACCAAATACGGTGGACACCCTTAAATCAGGCAATCCGAATATGGAAGTAAAAGGGATTGCTACTACATTTATGGCCACACATGAGGTCATTCAGCAGGCTATTGATTTAGGGGCAAATCTGCTCATTACACATGAAGGTTTATTTTACAGCCATATTGATAATATGGAAGTATTGGAAAATAACCAAGTATATATGGAGAAACGCCGACTAATTGATGAGTCAGGTATTGCTGTTTATCGTTTTCATGATTATTTACATCGGTATCAACCTGATGGTATTATGGATGGCTTGATTGAAGCGTTGGGATGGAAATCATATGTAGAGAAGATTCAACCAGCCTCGACAATAGTAAAAATACCTCCAAAGTCTGTTAACGAAATTGCTGAATATGTAAAGGGAAAGCTAGAAATCCCATTCGTACGTACTGTAGGGGATATAGATGGAACTTGTACCCGTATCGGTCTGTTAGCAGGGTATAGGGGAGGAGGAATTCTATCGATACCGCTTTTTGAGAAGGAGAATCTTGATTTAATTATTTCAGGAGAAGGTCCTGAGTGGGAGACTCCGGAGTTCGTAAGGGATGCAGTCTATCAAGGAAAACAAAAAGCGTTATTGGTTCTTGGCCATGCGGAAAGCGAAGTGCCTGGTATGAAATATTTAGCCGAATGGATCCAAACGTTATTCCCTGAACTTCCTGTACATTTTATTCCTGAAAAACCACTTTTCCAAGTCGTATAAATCAGACTCTGCATTTAATCAATAACTAAGTCAGACGTTAATGGAGGTTGACAAATTGAAGAGCATAACCGATACGACACGATTGAATGTTACAGAACAATATAAACGAGATCATAAAGAAAGTTATTCCGCTTGGCTGCAGTATAACAAAATCGACGATGCAACATTGGTTGAAGAATACCAAAAGTGGGTTGCCAATATCGAAGTTCTAGCAGATTCACTTGTCGTGGAAACTGCACAAAACGAACTTAGTGCAGCCATTTCTTCCATGCTTGGCATACAGCCAGAAATCTCATCGGGAATCACATCTAAAAATAAAATTGTGTTAGTAACAAAGAAGGAGTTCAGTTTACTAGAAGACAAGCTTGAAGTCGATTTTGGGCAAATCAACGATGATGGTTATATCATCAAGTCGGTTACCTCTAATGATAGCACTACTATTTTTCTGATAGGAAAAAGGGATGTCGGGGTTTTATATGCCACTTTCCATCTTTTAAGGTTAATGCAGAATAGAGACAAATTATATGCTGTAAACATCGAGGAAAGCCCCAAAAATCAATTAAGAATGATCAATCAATGGGATAATATGGATGGGAGCATTGAACGAGGATACGCAGGAAAATCAATTTTTTACAAAGACAATGTATTCAAAGAAGAGTTAAATCGCATACAAGATTATGCAAGACTGCTTTCTTCTGTAGGGATAAATGGCATTGCTATAAATAATGTCAATGTTCATCAAGTCGAAACCAATTTAATTACCAGCAGCTTACTACCTCAAGTAGCCGAAGTTGCCAGCATTTTTAGAGCATATGGAATAAGAACATTCCTGAGCATTAATTACGCTAGTACGATTCAAATTGGCCAGTTAGGAACGGCAGACCCATTAGACACTAAGGTCCGCGAATGGTGGAAAAATAAAGCTGAAGAAATTTATCGCTTTATCCCTGATTTTGGTGGATTCCTTGTTAAAGCGGACTCAGAACACCGGCCTGGACCTTTTACGTATAATCGTAATCATGCAGACGGGGCCAATATGCTAGCCGAAGCCTTAGAGCCATTCGGCGGGTTAGTGATTTGGAGATGTTTCGTTTATAACTGTCTGCAAGACTGGCGCGATCGCTCTACAGACCGAGCAAGAGCGGCCTATGACCACTTTAAACCATTAGACGGGGAATTCCACAAGAATGTGATCTTACAAATAAAAAATGGCCCTATGGATTTCCAAGTACGTGAAGCCGTTTCCCCATTATTTGGCGCTTTGCCGCAGACCAACCAGATGATGGAGTTTCAAGTAACACAAGAATATACAGGGCAACAGCGACACCTTTGTTATCTAGTCCCTCAGTGGAAGGAAATCCTTGATTATGACACATTTGCTAATGGAGAAGGATCCCCGGTAAAACACATTGTCGATGGCTCTTTGTTCCCTTACCGCTACTCAGGTATAGCGGCTGTTTCTAATATAGGAGAGGACTACAATTGGACTGGGCATACATTGGCACAGGCGAACCTGTATGGTTTTGGCCGTCTAACATGGAATCCAGACCTTGAAGCAGAGACCATTACAAATGAATGGATTGGTCAAACCTTTGGCCAGGATGAACTAATGAACAAACATATCAGCCACATGCTGCTTAATTCGTGGGAAATTTATGAACACTATACCTCCCCACTCGGGGTTGGCTGGATGGTGAATCCGGATCATCACTATGGGCCGAATGTCGATGGTTATGAATATTCGGTTTGGGGTACCTATCATTTTGCCGACTGTAACGGCATTGGAGTCGACCGGACCATAAAAACAGGCACCGGTTATACAGCCCAGTATTTCAAAGAGAACACTGAAATGTATGAATCACTCGAAACCTGTCCAGATGAATTGTTGTTGTTCTTCCATCACGTCCCATACACTCATAAGTTGAAATCGGGCGTAACGGTCATTCAACACATTTACAATACTCATTTTGAAGGTGTTCAACAGGCAGTGGAATTAAAGGGAAAATGGACACTATTAGAGGGACGGATTGATTCCGAGCGATATGAAGATATCTTAAATAGATTAGAAGAGCAGGTAACACATTCAAAAGAGTGGCGGGATATCATTAACACTTATTTTTATAGAAAATCAGGGATCGCGGATGAGCAAAATAGAACAATCTATTAATCAGGACATTCCAGGGGTGTTAAGGTTCTCTACCTTCGTATAAAAGGTGGATAAAAGTAAATGGGTAAATCAAAAAGTCAGGGAATAGCCCCGCAATTAAGTTTACTTACGATTACGTGGCCTATTTTTATTGAATTATTTCTGCAAATCATCATGGGCAGCACGGATACCATCATGCTGTCCCATATCTCTGATGATGCCGTTGCAGCAGTAGGAGTAGCGAATCAACTCGTTTTCTTTACCATCCTAATATTTAATTGTGTTTCAATGGGGACAGCGGTAGTTCTCTCCCAATATTTAGGTGCCGGTTTACGGGAACAGGCAAAAATAGTAACGACCATGTCAATCACGTTAAATTTCATTGTTGGTTTGGTAATAAGTTTGATCATGGTTATTTTTAAAGGCGAATTTTTGGCATTCTTTCATCTTTCAGAACATCTTGCTAACTTAGGAAAACAATATCTTTCCATTGTTGGGGGTACTCTTTTTATTCAGGCATTATTGCAAACGGTATCCTCTATTTTAAGGGCTAATGGCTACACTAAAGATGCGATGTTTGTTTCAATCTTTATGAACGTGATTCATTTGGCCGGAAATAGTTTATTAATTTTTGGTTTATTGGGATTTCCTGAAATGGGTGTTCAGGGAACAGCTATCTCAACAGGAATAAGCAGGACAGTAGCATTATTGGTCATCTTCTCGATTATGTATAAACGGATACCAATGAATATTAAATTAAAGGATTATGTAACGATTGATGTAACACATATAAGAAAAGTCTTAAAAATTGGAATTCCGGCTGCTAGTGAGCAGATTTGCTACAACGCCAGTCAGATAGTCATAACCATGATTATAGCTATTCTAGGTGCTTCTGCCTTAACCACACGTGTTTATACACAAAATATTATGTCTTATATTCTTTTATTTGGCTTGGCCATAGGGCAGGGAACACAGATTTTAATAGGTTATAAGGTAGGTGCCCGTGATTTTGAAGGTGCCTACCGCCAATTATTAAAAAGTTTAAAATACAGTTTTACGATTACCATTTTGATCGCCATTCTTATTACCTTTTTTCGGGAATCATTGTTCACGATTTTTACAGACGATAAAGAGATCATTTCCATGGGAAGCAAACTATTATTGTTTTGTTTACTTCTTGAACCGGGCAGAACGTTTAATTTAGTCGTGATAAGTTCACTAAGGGCAGCTGGTGATACAACAATCTCGGTTAAAATGGCTCTCATCTCCTTGTGGGGGATTTGTGTTCCGCTATCCTACTTCTTAGGAATTCATCTTGGAATCGGACTGCCGGGTATTTGGATAGCCTTTATTGTAGATGAGTGGTTTAGAGGGATTACAATGTACTTTAGATGGAAAAGCCGAGTATGGGAGAATAAAGTATTGATTCAAGATCAAGCAACAGCAAGTATATAATATTCGAGCTTACTTTTAAATTTAAAACGTGAAATGAGGGATTTTTATGACCACTAATAATCATAATCCAATAGCAGAGAAAAATAATATTTTAGGTACGAATGTCATTGCTCAAATTGGAATTCTTGTCCATGATATTGAAAAAACCAGTCAAGCGTATGCGGATTTCTTTGGTGTGAAAAATCCGGGTTGGAGTCTTACTGATACTGTAGATAAAGCTGAGACTGAGTTTAAAGGAAATTCAACTGACGCTCGCGCAAAACTAGCTTTCTTTGATATGGGGTCTCTCCAATTAGAATTAATTGAACCGGACCAACATCCAAGTACCTGGAGAGAATATCTCGACCAGCATGGTGAAGGTCCCCACCATATTGCATTCTACATAAAAGGGATGAAAGAGAAAATTACCCTCATGGAAAGAAACCAAATGCCGTTAATGCAGAAGGGTGAGTACACAGGAGGAAGATACGCATATATGGATACCTTTAAGGATTTAAAGATTATTTTAGAGTTACTGGAAAATGATGAATAATATAACATTCATTCCTTCTCTATTAAACTAATTCTAGGTAGGTGAAACGATATGAGGATTTTAGTTACAGGTGCAAATAGAGGTTTAGGACTAGCGCTTGCCCAAACGGGGGCAGAAAGAGGACATCATATTGTTGCAGGGGTTCGCGATATTCGGCAAGGAGAGGAGAAATTATCTGATTTTGAATTCTCAAAGTCTATTTCTATCGTTCCTTTAGATGTAACAAATGAGGATTCTGTAATACGGGCTGCCAATTTTGTACAGGAGCAATTTGGTTCGATTGACGCCATTATTAATAATGCAGGCATTCTATTAGAACGTGATAAAACAATCGGGGAATTAAATTTGGATCAGGTACAGGTATCGTTTGATGTAAACCTATTCGGTCCAATGAGAGTTGTTAAGCATTTTCTTCCATTATTAATAATGGGTGACAGTACGACGATTATTAATATTTCATCTGAAGCAGGCAGCTTTGATAACGCTTATGGCGGCGATTATGCCTATGCTGGATCTAAAACGGCCCTAAACATGTTTTCACAACAGTTGAGTAAATATGTTAATGGAAAAAATATTCAGGTTTATGCTGTCCATCCTGGCTGGATAAAGACAGATATGGGTGGGGATAATGCTCCGGGAAATCCTACTGATACAGCAAATGGAATACTAGAGCTTATTGAGAATAAACGCAAAATAGAAAGTAAATATGTTTTTATCGATCATAAAGGAAACCCAATGCCAATTTAATAAGAATTTGTGAGGTAAAAAGATGGTTAAAGTTTTGGCAGTATTAGGAGATTTTTATCATCCGGCAGAGTGGGCTAAAGAATCACTTGAGTATGCAATCAGCTCCCAATCTGATCTAGATGACTTTCAAATCATATATTGTGCGTATGAATCATTAAAAGATGAGCTATCGTACCAACCGGATGGAGTCATTCTTTTTAAAGAAAATCGCTTAAACCCGTTCGATGAAATTGTCAAGGAATGGATGACAGAAGAGCTTGCTTTTGAGATTACTAGATATGTAGCTAATGGAGGAGGCTGGATGGCCTGGCACTCTGGATTAATACAAAAGGTGGTCTTTTAAATCAACAATTTTTGACTGTTTTGGGAAGCTGTATAAATTGGATTGTTTCAAAGTAAAGCTTTTTTAAGAACGGGTGTTTTATATTTAGATTTATCAGGTAATATTTAACAACTGTGTAGCCTCTTTTGTTATGTTGGGAATCCCAAACTAGCGAAGGAGGTCTTTTTATGGTTGGAACAAGCAAGAGAAAAGGTAAGAAGGCGGTAACACGCAGATTATTCGATGAACAGGAGGGTAAAGCCGAAAAGGCAGGAAAATAATTGACGGACTTGTTTAAAACGTTTAAGCGTGGGAAAGGCGCACTCTACATTTTATTCAACAAAAAAATACCCTGAATCATAAGTATTCAGGGTATTTTGTATGAAATTTATTTTTTAGATTGGTCGTGTGGGACGGTGACGTCAACGCTCTTTGTTACCACATTACCTGCTTTATCTGTGGCCGTAAAAGTAATCGTGTATATCCGTCCATTACCGTTTCCTAATCTATCTGCACGAAGTTCAAAGGAAGCCGTAGAACCTGTAATAGGTAGATCATACTTGGCATTCTGAATATCATCAGGTTGAATTGTTTCATTGCTAGTAATGGAAGTTAACACGACTGAGTTGATTCCAGATGTTTCATCAGATGTATTAAAAGTAGCCGTAACTGGTACCATCTTATGATTAGCTGGCCATATTGTCGTTTTGTCTAGAGTAATATTTAACGTTGGTGCTGTCTTATCCAGTTTAACTGTGGTTGTCTTTGCCTCCTCGACATTTCCGGCGTTGTCTACACTCCAGTAAGTTATAGTGTGGACTCCATCATCCGAAATAGTGACTGAATTTCCAGTTTGTTCAGTTCCATTATCAATTTTGAAATACGTTGCTTTAACTCCAGAATCATTATCCTTGGCAGTTAAATCAACCGTAACATCTTTATTAACCCATTCTGTTGGTGCGTTATCGGTTGTAACTGGTGAAGTAGTGTCAGCAGGTTTAACAAGCGTCAGAACGCCGAACACCGATGTATCTTGATATCCATTACCAGTTGTGTCGTTCCATGTGGCAGCGCTTTGACGAGCGCCATCTTTACCATCGTTAATCTGTACGTCAAAACCAATCTTCGAGTTATTTCCTGGCTCAATCGTTTTTAACGGAATCTTCATTTCAACGGTGTAGCTATTACCAGATACTTGGGTTTTAGATTCGAAACCATTGGCAATGCTTCCTGGGTTGAAGGAAGTTTCATTGTCAAAGTTTACTCGATATTGTCCATCTCCATTTTCGTAGGACGATGTCTTTGCATTGTTCTCGTCGACGAAAACTTCGACTGAATCCTGCTCCCAAGGATTTGGGCTTGTTTTGTCTAACTGGGAGTCGCTTACCTTAGTTAGAACATACAGGTTTTCATTATCCCAAAGGACTTTTGAAACGCCGTTTGCTCCTTGCCAAGCCATCTGATATCGATTGACCGGGAGTTCCGGTGCTTTGTTCCACACATCATCAATTGTTCCGTCAATCTTTGGTGTGCCAAACGCAGCCGTTCCTTGATTAACCTCTCTTTGTTCAGCCTTATGGTCTTCAACAAATTTGTCTGGATTAATAACTCCATAGTAAGCATGTTTTGCTTGTAAGTCTTTATTAAACAATAATGGACTGGTCGCTGCTCTCCAGCTTGTTGCGTCATTCAGTCCCCAGAATGTCACACGAGAGATATGATCTCCATGTTCTTTGTAAATTTTAAATAACTGTGCGTATAAAGAACCTTGCGCAGTCGCTTCCTGCTCAGTAAGTACATTGTTGGTTCCTGCTTGAATGTCAAGCTCGGTCACACTAACTTCTACACCCAATGAAATAAACTTCTCCAAGGATTTTTTTACATTGTCTGGGTTGGTGTTTTTATTGTAGTGTGCCTGCATGCCGATGCCGTCGATAAGAAGTTTTCCATCGTGCGTCTTTGCATATTTTTCATTGATTTCTTTTACCATTTGGTAAATGGCTTCAGCTTTATTTTGGTTATCGTCGTTGTAATCGTTGTAATAAAGCTTAATGTCTAACCCTTTTTCGTCCAATACTTCTCTAGCAGAGAGGAAGGCCTGTTCTACGAAGTCTGGCCCAACAGCTTTGTACCAGCCTGACTGACGAAGTGATGCTTTCCAATCCGAAGGGTTCGATAGGCCATCGTTAATCGCTTCATTGACGACATCCCAAGAAATTACCTTGTTGCCGTAATGTTCCACGACTGTTTTTACGTGGTTTCTCAAGTTTGCAAGCGCTTCATCTCGGCTTAAAGGTTGGCCATCATCACCAGTAAACAGCCATGTTGGAGTCTGCTGATGCCAAACAAGAACATGTCCATGTAATTTAAGACCTTCTGCCTTAATTTTACTTACCAGCGCGTCTTCATCAGTAAAGTCAAATTGCTTCTCCGCATTATACGCTTGGTCTGGTTTCATTGCGTTTTCTGCTGTAACAACATTATGATGCTTTTTGAGGAGTTGAAGCCTGACACCGTCTAGATCTCCCATTGATACTGCGTTTCCGATCAAGAAGTCATCTTTATAGACATCTTTTATCGGAGTTAAGTCCTGTATTTGGATTGGACCCGAACCAGTAGGTTCAAAGCTGATATCGTCAATATAGAAAGATGCGGTTGCGTTATTTGAACTTTCTACATAAATTGTCAAATATTCGCCGCCCGCATTGGTATAACGGAAAGTACCTTCTAATTTAACCCAGCCGTCTGCCTTGTTAATTGTTTTACCTTGAAGGTTATTGTAGCTAGCAGCTCCGCCAGTGCCTACCTGTGTGGAAAGCTGTAGCTGTGAGCTGTCCGGCGAAATCAGCTTAACCCATGCAGAAATCTTATATTCTTTTCCAAGGTCAACGTACTTCTCTACATGTAATGAAGGACCATTCCAGGCTTGTGTTCTGCCATCAACTTTAAGAGCATAGGAACCGCCAGAAGTATGGTTTGCTCCATTGGTTACAGCAAGCGTTTCTGTACCAGCTCTACCCTCGAAGCCACCTGTTTTTTGATCTTCAAAATTAATGATATTAAAGGTTTGCGCAGGTGGTCTTTGGTCCACGTGATCACTGCCGCCACCGGAAGTTACCTGTTCTGTGATCAGGATATCTCCGATGTAGAACGGAACCGTTTTTCCTGAATCGTTAGATTGGATACGTAATGCGGAATCTTTGCTTGTATCAACGGTGTACTCACCAGTTAAAGTAAAGCCTTGTCCGGCCTTATAATCCGCTGCTACATACAAGCCGTTATAGCTGTTTACATTCTGAAGTAACGCTTGTGCACCGGTCGGAACACTTACGCTATCATCAACATATCCTTTGACTGTAATCGTATATTTCTTTCCATTTTGCATGCCGACTTTGCTGAAAGGGATATCAACGCTATCCCAGTTGTTCACTCGACCGCTTACATAGATAGCTTTTCCATCTTCATTGCCCACAAAAACTTTTCCGGAAACCGCATCTACTTGTGGGTTGCCCGCTTTTGTAGCAATACCCAAGCCACTGTCAAAGGTTTCATGATAGGTTGTTTGTGTCGTAGTTTGGTCTCCCGGAGTGGATGCCGGTGCCGGTCCGCCAATCATTTGGGCAACCTGAGCCAGGGTCTGATTTGTGACATAGTGACGACCCATGGTATAATTGTCGGCACCATTTGGGTATCCAACTTTAAATGCGTATTTAATCCCATTTTCTTTATTTACCTGTATTGCAATATCATTGTAGCTGCCATAAGGGTAAGCCATAAGAACAGGGTCTTTGCCTGTGATACCTTTTAGATAAGCATTTGTTGATTTGATTTGATCCTCAGCTTGTT
>Ga0209795_10000657_pt1 | contig 25037 bp, 21 predicted proteins | sample AgamicOrMarz_FD_187166 | JGI IMG/M metagenome (GOLD analysis project Ga0209795, IMG submission 187166) | Agave microbial communities from Guanajuato, Mexico - Or.Ma.rz (SPAdes) (version 2) | ecosystem: Host-associated > Plants > Phyllosphere > Phylloplane/Leaf | place: Guanajuato, Mexico...
TTCATCGAATGCGAAAAGACGGGCCAGGCGTGCCCGACATCATTGGAGTATCTGTGGCAATCATGAAAAAGCTTCGCTTGGCAACGCTCGCGGCAGGTCTTGCCGCCGCGGCGTCTTTCCTGTCGGTTGCGCCGGTACAGGCGCAGGCGCTGGGCGGCAACCGCGGCGGCCAGACCGTCGACACGATCGCCGCAGTGGTCAACAACGGTGTCATCACGCGGCGCGAGCTCGAAGAGCGCGTGGGCCTGATTACCCGGCGTCTGAGCCAGCAGAACGCCCCGATTCCGCCGGCCGATCAGTTGCGTCAGCAGGTGCTCAACCAGATGGTGCTGGAGCGCATCCAGTTGCAGAAGGCGAAAGAAGACGGCATCAATATCGACGACGCAGCGGTGCAGAAAACGCTCGAGCGGCTCGCGCAGGCGAACAACCTGTCGCTCGACGTGTACCGCTCGCGGATCGAGGCGCAAGGCGTGCCTTGGGCCACGTTCACGAGCGACGCGCGCACCGAGCTCACGCTTTCGCGTCTGCGTGAAAAGGAAGTGGACAGCAAGGTCACGGTGTCGGACGCTGAAGTCGCGAACTACATCGCCAGTCAGCGCGGCCCGAATGCCGGCGCGACGAGCGACCTGCACATGCAGCATATCCTGCTGAAGGCGCCGCTGAACGCGCCGCAAACGGATATCGAAGCGGCCCAGAAGAAGGCCGAGGCATTGCTCGCCGAAGCCAAGGGCGGCGCCAACTTCGAGAAGCTCGCGAAATCGAATTCGCAGGCGCCGGACGCGTCGAAGGGCGGCGACATGGGTTTTGCTGCGCCGTCAAAGCTGCCGCCGGAATTCGTCAAGGCCGCCTCGGCGTTGCGTCCGGGGCAGGTCAATCCGGAAGTGATCCGCACCAACGACGGCTTTGAAGTCGTGCGTCTCGTCGACCGTCGCAGCGGTCAGGGCACGAGTTCGGACGCGCCGAAGCTCGTGCAAACGCACGTGCGGCACATCCTGCTGCGCGTGGGCGACGGCATGTCCGAGCCGCAAGCGCGCCAGAAGCTGCTCGAAATCAAGAAGGAAATCGCTGCGGGCGGCGACTTCGCGAAGTTCGCTCACACGTATTCGCAAGACGGTTCTTCGTCGCAAGGCGGCGACCTTGGCTGGATCAGCCCGGGCGAGACGGTGCCCGAATTCGAGCGAGCGATGAACACGTTGCAGGACGGACAGATCAGCGACCCGGTGCGCAGCGAATACGGCTATCACCTGATTCAGGTGCTGGAACGCCGCGAGTCTGAAGGGTCCATCGCGCAGCAAATGGATCTTGCGCGCCAGGCCATCGGTCAGCGCAAGGCGGAGCAGGCTTACGCCGACTGGCTGCGCGAATTGCGCGACACCGCGTACGTCGAAGTCAAGCCCGATCTGTCTCGCGTTCAATAAACCTCATGAATTCCGCCGCCCCGTCAGCCAGCTTGCCGTTGCAGATCGCGATCACGACGGGCGAGCCCGCCGGCGTCGGTCCCGAGCTGACCGCGCAGGCGCTTGCGGGCGCGGCGGCACACTGGCCCGGCGCGCGGTTCACCGTGCTGGGCGATGCGGCTCTTGTCGCCGAACGGGCGCGCTCAGTCGGCGTAAATTGGCCGGCGCTCGTGGCCGACACGTCGCACATTCAGGTGCAGCATCGGCCGCTCGGCGCGCCGGCTGTGGCGGGCAAGCTCAACGCGGCCAATGGACGCTACGTGCTGGATCTGCTGGACAGCGCGATCGACGGCGCAATGGCCGGCACATTCGACGCCATTGTTACTGCGCCGCTGCAAAAGAGCACCATCAACGACGCGGGCGTGCCGTTCACCGGCCACACCGAGTATCTCGCCGAGCGCACGCGCACGCCGCGCGTGGTGATGATGCTGGCGGGCACCGGCGAGCGTCCGTTGCGAGTTGCGCTCGCCACCACGCATCTGCCGCTGAAGGACGTTTCGTCCGCGCTTTCGGTGGAGGGCATCGTCGAAACGCTGCGTATTATCGATCACGATTTGCGGCATCATTTCGGGTTGCCCGCGCCGCGCATTCTCGTCACAGGTCTGAACCCCCATGCCGGCGAGAACGGTTATCTTGGTCGCGAGGAAATCGACGTGATCTCGCCGGCGCTCAAGCTCGCGAACGGTGAAGGCATCGACGCGCGCGGTCCGTATCCGGCGGACACGCTGTTTCAGCCGCGTTATCTGGACCAGGCCGACTGCGTGCTCGCGATGTTCCACGATCAGGGCTTGCCGGTGCTCAAATACGCGACGTTCGGCGAAGGCATTAACGTCACGCTTGGCTTGCCGATCATCCGCACGTCGGTCGATCACGGTACCGCGCTCGATCTCGCCGGCACGGGCCGCGCCGACGCGGGCAGCCTGATCGCCGCCATCGACACGGCCGTTCTCATGGCGCAACATCGCCGCGCGGGCTGATTCAACGTCGCATCGGCGCCTCGCGCGTAATCATTTCCAGGCAGTTTTCTTTCTTTAGCGTTTCTTCGATGTCCACCAGCAGACAGCAGCAGGGCCGGCACCAAGGTCATATCGCGCGCAAGCGTTTCGGGCAGAACTTTTTGGTCGACATGGGCGTGATCGATTCGATCGTCGATGTGATCGGGCCGCAGCGCGGCCAGCGCATGGTCGAAATCGGGCCGGGGCTCGGCGCATTGACCGAACCGTTGATCGAGCGTCTCGCGACGCCCGAGGCGCCCCTGCACGCGGTCGAGCTTGACCGCGATCTGATCGGGCGTCTGAAGAACAAGTTCGGCGAGCTGCTCCAGCTGCACGCCGGCGACGCGCTCGCGTTCGACTTCGGCTCGCTCGCCGCGCCGGGCGACGAGCCGTCGCTACGCATTGTCGGCAACTTGCCGTACAACATTTCGAGCCCGCTGCTGTTTCATCTCACTGCGTTTGCGCACCGTGTGATCGACCAGCACTTCATGCTGCAGAACGAAGTGGTCGAGCGGATGGTGGCCGAGCCAGGCACCAAGGCCTTCAGCCGTCTCTCGGTGATGCTGCAATACCGCTACGTCATCGACAAGCAGCTGGACGTGCCGCCCGAGGCATTCCAGCCGCCGCCCAAAGTCGATTCAGCAATTGTGCGAATGATCCCGTATGCGCCGCACGAACTCACGCCTGTGGACCAGCGCGTACTCGGCGAAGTGGTGACGGCGGCTTTCTCCCAGCGTCGCAAGATGTTGCGCAATACGTTGGCTGCGTTACGCGACACCGTCGATTTCGACGCCATTGGCTTCGACCTGCAGCGCCGCGCCGAAGACGTGCCGGTGGCCGAATACGTGCGCGTCGCGCAGATCGTGGCGGGTAAGCGTTAAGCGGTGGGCGCGGGGGGTAGAGCGCTGGGGTTCGTGGGCTGAAGCGTCGGTAGGAGTTCCGAGCCGTTGAGCCGGGAGTTCAGGCGCAATGGTTATGGACGAAAGCTCGAGCCGCTCACCGCTTTCCCGGCGCATTGACCAGCGCGATGCCGGTCAGCACGAGTGCCGCGGCCATCAGAAACCTCAAGCTGAACGACTCGCCGAGCAGCAGCACGCCGAAGGTGACCCCGAACATCGGTGTGAGAAACGAGAACACCGACAGGCGCGAGGCGACATAGCGCGTGAGCAGCCAGAACCACACCAGATAGCTGACGAACGCGACCACCACCGCCTGATATGCGAGGCTCGCGATCGCCAACGGCGTAACCGTGTCCACGTGTGCCTCGCCGAACGCAAGCGCCAGCGCGAGCAGCACCACGGCGGACACCGCCAGTTGATAGAAGAGCGTCTTGCTCGCGCTCGAGTGCGCAAGCCGCGTCGCGCGCACCACGACGGTCGTCGCTGCCCAGGCGATGCCTGCGAGCACGCCGAGCGCGTCGCCGGCCACAGCGGCAAGCGACGCGCTGCGCGCCGTTGCGCCATGCAGGAAGCCATCCGCGAAAGCCAGCGTGATGCCGGCAAAAGCCACGAAAATGCCGAGCCATTGAATGCGCCGCATCCGCTCGCCATCGACGAACCAGTGCAAGCCCAACGCCGTAAAGCAAGGTGCGGTGTACAGAAAAACCGCCATGCGCGACGCACTCGTGAGTGTGAGTCCGAGGAAGATGCACACGAACTCGGCAGCGAACAGGACGCCCGCCAGCAGACCAGCGCTCAGCGTGCCGTCGTCGCGGAAAAGCGGCGTGCCGCGCGAGCGCGCCCAGCCCCAGACCAGCAGCGTGGCGATCGCCGAACGCAAGCCCGCCTGGAAAAATGGTGGCAACGCTGCGTTGGCGCTTTTGATCGCCACTTGCTGGAATCCCCAGATCGCGCACAAGCCGACCATCAGCAGGATGGCGAAGCCGTCGGGGGCGCGGCGCGTGGGAAGGGCAGTGGTGCTCATGGCGTTGTGGTGACGAAAAGGGCAGGACGGGGTTGTCCGGCGCAGCGCGTACGATACCAAACCCGCTCACGCGTCCATTCGATGACCCCACCGCCTACGCGTGCTTCCGACAAGTCGCAAGTCATTTGCGAATTCCGGGACGCCTGCGCAACTCCCGCGCAACACCTCGCGCAACATCTATTTCTTACCATCCTGATTTCGCGCTAAGGTTCGACGACATGTTCTGTCGGTACTTTCGTACGCGCTGCGTCGCGGAATCGGGCTTCAGTAGCTTCAGTAGCTTCAGTAAGAAGCGGGCCACCGGGCGATGCGTCGCGTGAGCAGACAAACTCCATCCGCGCAAAGCGGAGCCTGTACGAGGAAACGGCATGAAGACCCTCAGCAGAGGCGCGGCGGTCGTGGCGTTGGTATCGTTCGGTTGTCCAGTTGCGCAGGCTCAATCGAGCGTGACGCTTTACGGCGTGGTCGACGAGAGCGTGCGCTACCTGACGCATGCCAACAAAGCGGGCGACTCTTCTCTCGGGCTGGGCACGGGCGGCATGACGCAAAGCCGCTGGGGGCTGAAAGGCGTCGAGGACCTTGGCGGCGGCTGGTCCACCTTCTTCAAACTCGAAAATCGCCTGTACATCAACAGTGGACAGAGCGATCCGACCTTGCCGTTCTTCAACGAAGCGCAGGTCGGTGTGCGCTCCACTTCCTACGGGCAGGTCATTTTGGGCCGTCAGTACAACGTGATGATCGAAGGCATCACGGTAGGCGGTTACGGCAGCAATCCGTGGATTCCTTACGACTTCAGCTTCCAGCCCGAGGTGACGATGACGGGCGGCATCTGGACCAGTAATCAGGTGCAGTACCAGGCAAAGTACAACGGCTTGAGCTTCGCGGCGGGCTACGCGTTCGGCGGCAATGCCGGCAATTCGTACGGCAGCCAGATCGGCGCGGCAGCCGCTTATGCGCCCCCGGGAGGACCGTTTACGGTCGGCGGCGCGTACGAGGAGTCGAAAGACTCGGTCAACGGAGCCTCGGCCAAAGCGTGGACATTCGGCGGCTCGTACACGTGGAACAAAACGCGCTTTGCGCTGGGTTACATCGTCAATCGGGCCGACGCCGGTTTCTCCACTTTCGCGAACGGACCGTTTACGGCTGCCGCGCTGACCGCGCTGAAATACACGGACTTTTCGCGACGACGCATGTTCATGGGCGGCATCACGCAGCAGGTGGGCGACGCCTGGCACCTCGCGGCAAACGTCTGGCGCACGCTGCAGGACGGCAAGACCGCGGCCAAAGACGGTTCCGCATGGCAATACCAGCTCGTCGCGGACTACAACCTGTCAAAGCGCACTGATGTGTATGTGGAAGGCGATTATTCGCTGTATCGCGGCGATCTGATCGGCGCGCAACTGCAAGGCGTGAATGGCGTCGGGCTCGCGCAGAAAGGCTCGCAAATCGGCTTGATGGCGGGGCTGCGGCATCAGTTCTGACATATCGGTACAAGGCGGCGCGGCGCGCGCTCCACGCCGCCCGCTGCGCGCCGGCGTCCCTGCAACGACGGTCGATTCCGGGTACATTTACGGTCTCGACATCAAGCAACAGGGAGTACACGATGCGCCTGCTTCACACCATGCTCCGGGTCGGCGACCTGGACCGTTCGATCGCGTTCTACACCGAACTGCTCGGCATGAAGTTACTGCGCCGCGAGGATTATCCGGACGGCAAATTCACGCTGGCGTTCGTCGGCTACACGGACGAGCGCGACGGCACTGTCATCGAGTTGACGCACAACTGGGACACGCCGGCCTATGACCTCGGCAACGGCTTCGGGCATCTCGCCGTCGAGGTGGAAGACGCCTATGCAGCATGCGACAAAATCAAGGCGCAAGGCGGCACGGTTGTGCGCGAAGCGGGGCCGATGAAACACGGCACCACGGTGATCGCATTCGTCACCGATCCGGACGGCTACAAAATCGAGTTCATCCAGAAGAAAAAATAAACGCCGGCGCCGGCGAGCCGGGGTCTCATTCGATCACGTCATGAACAACAACAATCCCTACTTCAAAGAACTTGATGCGATCCACGTCGAAATCGAGGCCTTGTTCGACGGTTCCGCGGACGACCTCGCGCTCGAACGGATCATGGCGCGCTTCGCGCCGCAGTTCACGTTGATCATGCCGTCCGGCGCCGCGCTCGATCGCGCCGCGCTGCGCGAGACGTTCGCGAGGCTGCGCGGCGCGCGGCCAGGCTCGCAGATCGACATTCGCGACAGGGAGATCGTCGTCGAATATCCGTCTGGCGCGGTGGTGAAATATCGCGAGTATCAGCGGGACAATGCGGGCAATGCGAACGTGCGGCGCTCAACCGCAGTGATGGACGTCGACGCGCAAGGCAAGGTGACATGGCGTCATCTGCATGAGACGTTTTGCACGGAGTAGGTCGCGCGGCGTGATCACTGTCCACGCCGCGTCGGCCTCTCACGGCACTGCGGCAAGCGGGACAAAACGCCGGCTCTAGAGCGTCGGCAGCAATTCCGGCGGATGCGACTTCAGCGTCTGCCGCGCTTCGCGGAACTCCGGAAAAATCGATTCGACCGTTTGCCAGAAGCGCGGGCTGTGATTCATTTCCCGCAGATGCGCCAACTCATGCGCGACGACGTAATCGATGATGGAAAGCGGAAAGTGAATCAGCCGCCAGTTCAGGCGAATCTTGCCGTCACTCGAACAACTACCCCAACGCGTGGCCGCTGAAGAGAGCGCGTACGCGCGATAGTTGACGCCCAGCTTCTCCGCGTAAATAGCGAGGCGCTCGCCGAACACACGCTTCGCTTCGTTCTGCAACCAGCCTTGCACGCGGTCCTTGATCTGCTGCGGGTCCGCTTGCAGAGGCAGCGGCACTTGCAGGGCGGAGTCGGTCGCGCTAAATGCGAGCGTGCCTTGCGGCGAGCCGAGCGTTACGCGCACCGGCTGCCCGAGATAGGGCACCTCGGCGCCGTCTTTCCAGTCGACCTTCGGCAACGCGCGCTGTTCGACGCGCGTTTGCCATTCGATCAGCTTCGTGAAAATCCAGCGCTGTTTTTCGGTGATCGCGGTTTCGATATCGGCGAGCGTGACCCAACGCGGCGCAGTGATCGTTAGACCGGTGCTGTCGATTGCGAAGCCGATCGAGCGGCGCGCCGAACGCTTGAGCGCGTAATGCAGCGTGCGCGACCCGATGACGAGACTGCGCAGCTTGCTGCCGTCCGGTGCAAGCGGCACCGCCGACTGCTGACCCTGAGGCGTTGCCGAAGGCGCGGACGGTGAAGGGGACGACGAAGTCGACCCCGGCTCTGCGAAGAGCGGGAGATCGAGTTGCCGGTTATCGAGCGCCGCAGCGGGCTGCGGCGTAGGAGACTTCTGCATCGGATTCGGCTTCGCGCAAGTACGCCTTCGAGGGCGTGGGCGCGTCAGATAGGTGCGGCGGCGGAACTGCTTCCCGCCGCGCGATACGCAGTAGGATCGATGCGACGCATTTCAGCTTCGATCCACTGTTCGACGCGCGTGTTCACTTCGTCGGGCGTGAGCCCCGTGGTCTCGATCGGCTTGCCGATCGACACTGTGACTATACCCGCATATTTGATAAACGAGTTGCGAGGCCACACGCGTCCGGCGTTGTGCGCGATCGGCACGACCGGCGCGCCGGTTGCAATCGCAAAACGCGCACCGCCGGTTTTGTACTTGCCCTGCTTGCCAGTCGGCGTGCGTGTGCCTTCCGGAAACATGATCACCCAGGCACCTTCCGCCATGCGTGCCTTGCCCTGCCTGATCACCGATTCGAACGCGTACTTGCCTTCTTTACGGTCGATATGAACCATCTTCAGGAGGCCGAGCGCCCAGCCGAAAAACGGCACATACAGCAACTCGCGCTTGAACACGTAGCACAGCGGCCGAGGCATCAAGGCGGGAAACGCCAGCGTTTCCCATGCCGATTGATGCTTCGACAACAACACCGCCGGACCGTTGGGCAGGTTCTCCATGCCCTCGATCTTGTAGCGGATACCGTTGAGCCAGCGCACCGCGTTGAGCGTTGCGCGGCACCAGCCGGCCGCCATCCAGTAGCGGCTATCGGCGCGCATGAACGGGAACGCAATGAAGCATGCGGTCGCGTACGGCACCGTGAACACGATGAAGTAAATCAGCAGCAGCAAAGAACGAATGAAGCGCATCGGCGTGGTCAGTAAGGGGTGGGGACTCGCGTGGTACGCATCACTCTTGAGCGTCGGCGAGGAAGTCGAGCACGAACGCTCTCAGGTCGTCGTGGACGACGGTGCCATCCGGCAGGCCGCCCGCCGTGAGCGTCTTGCGGCCTTTGCCCGTGAGCACCAGATGAACCGGGTGGCCGAGCGCCGCGCCCGCTTGCAGGTCGCGCATCGCGTCGCCGACCACCGGCGTGTTTTCCGGGTCGACCTCGAAACGCTCGTTGATCATCTTCAGCATGCCGGGCTTCGGCTTGCGACATTCGCAGTGGTCTTCCGCCGTGTGCGGGCAGAAGAACACCGCGTCGATGCGCCCGCCGACGGACGCCGCCATGCGATGCATCTTGAGGTGCATTGCGTTGAGTGCGTTCATGTCGAACAGGCCCCGGCCGATGCCCGACTGGTTCGTTGCCACTGCCACGCGATAGCCCGCCTGGCTGAGACGCGCAATCGCTTCGAGCGAACCCGGCAACGCGACCCACTCGTCCGGCGACTTGATGAACGCGTCGGAATCGGCGTTGATCACGCCGTCGCGGTCGAGGATTACCACTTTTTTGGTCGGCATGGCGTGCGGCTCAGGCGGCGAGTCGGGAAATGTCGGCGACGCAATTCATCTGCTGATGCAGCGCGCCGAGCAGCGCCAGACGATTCGCGCGCAGCGCCGGATCTTCAGCGTTGACCATCACGTCGTTGAAGAACGTGTCGACCGGTTCGCGCAACGCGGCAAGCGCGGTAAGCGCGCCCGTGTAATCGCGTGCGGCGAGTTGCGACTGCACGCGCGGCGCTACCTGCTCCAGCTGCGCATGCAAGGCCTTTTCCGCCGGTTCGAAGAGCAGCGTGACCTGCACGCCGCCGGTGGCGGTCGCGCCTTCTGACTTCTTCAGGATGTTCGAGATGCGCTTGTTGGCTGCCGCGAGCGATGCCGCTTCCGGCAACGCCGCGAACTCGCGTACTGCATCGAGGCGCGCGACGATATCGTCGAGACGCATCGGGTTGAGCGCCAACACCGCGTCGATTTCGCCCGGCGCGTGACCGCGTTCGCGCAACAAACCACGCAGACGATCCATGCTGAAGTCGTAGATGGCTTGCGTCGAATCGACGACGTTCGGCACTGCGGCAAATTGCGCGTAAGCGGTGCGCAGCAGTTCGACGAAGCCCACGGCCAGTTGCTTCTCGACCAGAATGCGCAGCACGCCGAGCGCGTGACGGCGCAGCGCGAACGGGTCTTTCTCGCCGGTGGGTTGCAGACCGATACCCCAGATGCCGACCAGCGTTTCGAGCTTGTCGGCCAGTGCGACGACCGTGCCGGTTGCCGTGCCCGGCAACGCGTCGCCGGAAAAACGCGGCTGATAATGTTCCGAGCATGCAAGCGCGACTTCTTCCGGCTCGCCGTCGTGGCGGGCGTAGTAGGTGCCCATCGTGCCTTGCAGTTCGGGGAACTCGCCGACCATGTCGGTGATCAGATCGGCCTTGGCCAGACGCGCGGCGCGCTTCGCGAGCGCCACGTCCGCGCCGATCAGTCCGGCGATCGCGCCGGCCAGTGCTTCGACGCGCTCCACGCGTTGCAGCGCCGAGCCGAGCTTGTTGTGATACACGACGTTCGCAAGCAACGGCACGCGGTCGGCGAGCGGCTTCTTCTTGTCCTGCTCGAAGAAGAATTTTGCGTCGGCCAAACGCGGGCGCACCACACGCTCATTGCCTTCGACGATATCGCCAGGCGTGGACGTTTCGATGTTCGACACGATCAGGAAGCGCGAGCGCAGCTTGCCGTTTTCATCCGTCAACGCGAAGTATTTCTGGTTTGTCTGCATGGTGAGGATCAGACATTCCTGCGGCACTTGCAGGAATTCGTCCTCGAAACGGCATGCGTAGACGACCGGCCATTCGACCAGCGACGTCACTTCGTCCAGCAGCGATTCAGGCATCACGACCTGATCGCCGTCGGCGTGCGCAAGCAGATGCGTGCGGATGGTTTCCTTGCGGTCGGCGAAGTTCGGTACCACACGGCCTTTGTGCATCAGCGTGTCGGCATATGAATCCGCGTGCTGAATCTGCACGAAGCCTTCGGACAGGAAGCGATGACCAAGCGTGGTGTCGTCTGCGTCGATGCCGAGCGCGCTGACTGGAACGATCTGTTCGCCATGCAGCGCGGTCAGGCGATGCGCCGGCCGCACAAACTGCACGTTCGTGCCGTCGGGGCGCTGGTAGGTCATCACCTTGGGAATAGGCAACTTGGCGAGCGTTTCGTCGAGCGCAGCCTGCAGGCCTTCTGCCAGCGTGGCGCCCGGCGCGGCGTAGCGCAGGAAGAAGGCTTCGGCCTTACCGTCCTGCGCGCGCTCCAGGTCGTTCACTGAAAAGTTGGGGAAGCCGAGCGCAGCGAGCTTTTTCGCGAGCGGCGCGGTGGGCTGACCGTCTTTATCGAGCGCGACGGAAACCGGTAGAACCTTTTCGCGCACGTGCTTTTCCGGCGCAACCGTGCGCACGTTTTTGATCGTGACAGCGAGGCGGCGCGGCGTGGCATAACGCTCGAATGACAGCTCGCCTTCGATCAGATCACGCGCCGCGAGGCGCTCCGCAATACCTTCCGCGAAGGCGTCGCCGAGACGGGCAAGCGCTTTCGGCGGCAGTTCCTCGGTCAGCAGTTCGACCAGTAGGGTGGCTTGATGGGATTGAGTCATTTCTTGATGTTCTCGTCAGTCCGGGTCGATCTTGCGTTCGACTTTCAGCGGCGGCGCCCACGCGGGCATGGCGGCGTCCTGCTCGTCGGTGGTGAGGCCGGGCACGGCGTGCACCGGATTGCCGAGCATCGGGAAGCCGAGCTTCTCGCGTGAATCGTAGTAGGCCTGCGCGACCAGGCGCGACAGCGCGCGAATCCGGCCGATGTAGGCCGCGCGCTCGGTGACCGAGATCGCGCCGCGCGCGTCGAGCAGATTGAATGTGTGGCCGGCCTTCAGCACGAGCTCATAGGCGGGCAGCGCGATCTGCGCTTCGATCATGCGCTTCGCTTCGGCTTCGTAGCTGTTGAAGAACGTGAACAGAAGATCGACGTTCGCGTGCTCGAAGTTATACGTGGACTGTTCCACTTCGTTCTGGTGGTACACGTCGCCGTAAGTGAGGCGGCGCGTTTCCGGGCCGTTCGGGCCTTGCTCCTCCCACTCGGTCCAGACGAGGTCGTAGACGTTCTCGACCTTTTGCAGATACATCGCGAGGCGCTCGAGACCGTACGTGATTTCGCCGAGCACCGGCTTGCAGTCAAGGCCGCCGACCTGCTGAAAATAAGTGAACTGGGTCACTTCCATGCCGTTCAGCCACACTTCCCAGCCGAGTCCCCACGCGCCGAGCGTGGGATTTTCCCAGTCGTCTTCGACGAAGCGCACGTCGTTCTGCTTCAGGTCGAAGCCGAGTGCTTCCAGCGAGCCGAGATACAGATCGAGGATGTTCTCCGGCGCCGGCTTCAGCACCACCTGGTACTGGTAGTAATGCTGCAGGCGGTTCGGGTTCTCGCCATAGCGGCCGTCTTTCGGGCGGCGCGACGGCTGCACGTAGGCGGCGCGCCACGGTTCCGGGCCGACCGCGCGCAGGAAAGTGTGGACGTGCGAGGTGCCCGCGCCGACTTCCATGTCGATCGGTTGGAGCAACGCGCAACCCTGCTTATCCCAATAGGATTGCAGTGTCAGAATGATTTGCTGAAACGTGAGCATGAAGTGCCTTTCGGGCATGAGGCCGCGCCGCGAGCGCGTGAGCGCGCGAGGCGGCCGTGGAGCGAAGTGCTAAACCTGCGATTTTAACGGAAAGGCGGGGGGGCGTCCGGTTTTGGGGAGGGACTGGCAGGACGAGCGGCGCTCCCTCACGCCACCGCCAACTCCGCCTTCGGCGAAAAGGAATCGCTTTGTGCGACCGGCCACCACTTCTCATACAACGAGTAGCGGTATTTCCCGTTGAGCAGATCGTCCGGTTCGAGATACTTGAGCAACTCGGACATCAACTGCACCTCATGCGACGACACTCGCCGCACGATGTGATGCGCGCGCAACTCGGCGGGATGTTTCAACCCGGCGGCCTGAATGATTTCCTTCAGCGCATGCAGCGTGTTGTGGTGGAAGCTGAACACGCGGTCGGCCTTGTCCGGTACGACGAGCGCACGCTGGCGCACCGGGTCTTGCGTCGCGACGCCGGTCGGGCAGCGTCCCGTGTGGCAGGTTTGCGCCTGAATGCAGCCCACCGCGAACATGAAGCCGCGGGCCGCGTTGACCCAGTCCGCGCCGATCGCGAGTGTCTTCGTGATGTCGAACGCGGTGATCATCTTGCCGCTCGCGCCGATGCGAATCCGTTGCCGCAAGCCGATGCCGACGAGCGTGTTGTGCACGAGCAGCAGGCCTTCCTGCAACGGCACGCCGACGTGATCGGTGAACTCGAGCGGCGCTGCGCCCGTGCCGCCTTCCGCACCGTCTACTACGATGAAGTCCGGCAGAATGCCCGTCTCCAGCATTGCCTTGGCAATGCCGAAAAATTCCCACGGGTGCCCGATACATAGCTTGAACCCGGTCGGCTTGCCGCCCGATAACGTGCGCAAGCGGTCGACGAATTCGAGCAGCCCGCGCGGCGTCGAAAACTCCGAATGCGTGGCCGGCGAAATGCAGTCGCGGCCCATCGGCACGCCGCGCGTCTCCGCAATTTCAGGTGTGATTTTGGCGGCCGGCAACACGCCGCCGTGACCCGGCTTCGCGCCTTGCGACAGCTTGACCTCGATCATTTTCACTTGCGGTTCGGCCGCCTGCTTCGCGAATTTTTCCGCGCTGAAGGTGCCGTCGTCGTTACGGCAGCCGAAATAGCCCGATGCGATTTCCCAGATGATGTCGCCGCCGTGCTCGCGGTGATACTTCGACATTGAGCCTTCGCCGGTGTCGTGCGCAAAGTTGCCTTTCTTCGCGCCGAGGTTCAGCGCCATGATCGCGTTCGCCGACAGCGAGCCGAAGCTCATTGCCGAGACGTTGAAGATCGACATCGAGTAAGGCTGCGCGCGTTCGGCGCCGACGACGATGCGGAAATCGTGACTATCGAGCGTGGTGGGCGCAAGCGAGTGGCTGATCCATTCGTGGGCGACGGCCTTGACGTCGACCTCGGTTCCATAAGGGCGGCTATCGACGTCGTTTTTCGCGCGCTGATAGACGATGCTGCGTTGAGCGCGCGAAAACGGCTTTTCGTCGGTATCGCCTTCGACGAAATATTGGCGGATTTCCGGGCGAATGAACTCGAACAGAAAACGGAAATGGCCCCACAGCGGGTAGTTGCGAAGAATTGCGTGCCGCTGCTGACCCAGATCGAAGAGGCCGAGCGCGACGAGTGCAAGCGGCACGGCGATCCACAGCCACGACATGTGATGCGTCGCGGCGAGCGCCGCGCAAACGGCGAGGAGCGCGACTGCGCTCCACATGGCCAGATAACGTCGAGCAAACATGGGGACTCCGGTGCAGTGAAGATCGTCGCGGAGGGATCGCCGGCGCCGGCGGCGCGGACGGATCCACCGCGAAAGAAAACGAGCGACTGCCCGTCGGGAAAAGCGGACTGCCGGGAAAAGCGGACTGCCGGGAAAAGCGGACTGCCGGTAGACGCGAGCGGCTTTAACGCACGCTCAGCAACGCCGCTTGTTGCGGCTCGCTCGCGGTTGGCTGCGCAGTCGCAGCATGTTCGATGATGCCGCCGCCGAGGCACACGTCGCCATCGTAGAGCACCGCCGATTGCCCCGGTGTGACAGCCCATTGCGCATCGTCGAAATTGAGTTCGAAGAGGCTGTCGCCGTAGTTCGCTGTGGTGAACGTGCAGCGTGCATCAGCCTGCCGGTAGCGAGTCTTCGCGCCGCAGGCGAAGCCTTCCGCCGGCGGTTCGCCCGCGACCCAGCTCGTGTTGCCCGCGCTGAGCGTATGACTCAGGAGCCACGGATGATCGTGACCTTGCGCGACGTACAGCGTGTTCGACGCGATGTCCTTGCCCGCCACGAACCACGGCTCGCCGCTGCCTTCCTTGCTGCCGCCGAGACCGATGCCCTTGCGCTGTCCGAACGTGTAAAACGCAAGTCCGATATGCTCGCCGACTGTTTTGCCGTCGGTGGTTTTCATCGGGCCCGGCCTGGTCGGCAGATAGCGGTTCAGGAAGTCGCGGAACGGCCGTTCGCCGATAAAGCAGATGCCGGTGGAATCTTTCTTCTTCGCATTGGGCAGCGCGATCTGTTCGGCGATTTCGCGCACCTTCGTTTTGGGAATTTCGCCGAGCGGAAACAGCGTCTTCGACAATTGCGCCTGGTTCAACCTATGAAGAAAGTACGACTGATCTTTCGTATGGTCGAACGCCTTCAGCAGTTCAAAGCGGCCATTGTTCTCACGCACGCGCGCATAGTGGCCGGTCGCGATGGTTTCCGCGCCGAGCGACATGGCGTGGTCGAGAAAGGCCTTGAATTTGATTTCGGCGTTGCACAGCACGTCCGGGTTCGGCGTGCGTCCCGCGGAATATTCGCGCAGGAACTCGGCGAACACGCGGTCTTTGTATTCGGACGCGAAGTTGACCGCTTCCACGTCGATGCCGATCAGGTCCGCGACCGACACCACGTCGATCCAGTCCTGGCGCGTCGAGCAGTATTCGCTGTCGTCGTCGTCTTCCCAGTTCTTCATGAACAGGCCGACCACGTCGTAGCCCTGTTCCTTGAGCAGCCACGCGGTAACCGACGAATCGACGCCGCCCGACATGCCTACTACGACTTTCTGCTTGCTCATAAGATGCTCACTGGGTACTGCGAAACTTCATGGATCGTGGGTCGTTGCTGACGCGCGGTTTTATCCGCGGTTACCTTTTCGGCCCGACCGAATGCGTATGCACGAAGTCGAGCGGGAAACGCCGGCCTGCCAGGTAATCGTCGATGCATTGCATGACGAGCGGCGTGCGGTGCCGTTCGGGGCAGGCGCGCAGTTCGTCGGCGCTCATCCACAACGTTCGCACAATGTCGGGATCGAGCGCGCGGGTTGCCTCGCGTTCGCCGCCGGTGCCGCAATAAGTGAAGCGCAAATACGTAACGCCTTCGCTGTCCGGCCGCTCGAAATGCGTCATGTACATGCCGACCAGCGCCTCGGGCGTGAACGGGTGCGCGGTTTCTTCGAGCGTTTCGCGGACCACGGCTTCCAGCAGCGTTTCGCCGGCTTCCAGATGACCGGCCGGCTGATTCAGGCGCAGACCGGCCGCCGTGTGTTCCTCGACCACGAGAAAGCGCCCGTCACGCTCGACGATGGCCGCGACGGTCACGTGCGGCAGCCAGGTTTCCGGTTTCATGGGTGCGCATTTTACCGTTTATAGGCACTCGCTGCCGGGAAGCGGGCGGCCGGCACGCCGGGCGGTTGGATCGCAGGCTACGGGGCGCGCGGCTCGGACGCGACCCAGAACGGCCGCCGAACCCCGACGCGCACGGTCCCGGGCGCGCCAGCCCACCGGCACCCCCGGATTGTCCCCGATTTCTGCCGCCCCCCATGTTTCGGGTAAAGTGAGGCGTTAGCCGTTGCACTTGCAAGCCGGCGTGCCTCGTCGGCCGATCTGTCGTCAAACAGTAAGTCGAGGAGGAAGCACGATGCACATCGGAGTGCCAGCCGAGACGCGCGCGCACGAAACCCGCGTCGCCGCGACGCCCGAAACGGTCAAGAAGTACGTGAGCCAGGGCCATCGGGTCACCATCCAGAGCGGCGCCGGTGCTGGCGCCAGCTTTCCCGACGACGCCTTCACAGCCGCCGGAGCGGAAATCGTCGACGCCGCCAGCGCGTTTGGCGCCGAGCTCGTCCTCAAAGTGCAGTCTCCAACCGAAGCCGAACTGCCGCTTCTCAAGCGCGGCGCAGTGCTGGTCGGCATGCTCGATCCGTTCAACGCAGAGAATGCGCTAAAACTCGCTGCGGCCGGCGTTACCGCGTTCGCGCTCGAAGCCGCGCCCAGAACGACTCGCGCGCAAAGCCTCGACGTGCTGTCGTCGCAGGCGAACATCGCCGGATACAAGGCCGTGCTGCTCGCGGCGACGCTGTACCCGCGCTTCATGCCGATGCTGATGACCGCGGCCGGCACCGTGAAAGCCGCGCGCGTGCTGATTCTCGGCGCGGGCGTGGCGGGCCTGCAGGCAATCGCGACGGCCAAGCGCCTCGGTGCCGTGATCGAAGCGTCCGACGTCCGTCCGGCTGTGAAAGAGCAGATCGAATCGCTTGGCGCGAAGTTTCTCGACGTGCCTTATGAAACCGATGAAGAGCGCGAAGCCGCCCAAGGCGTCGGCGGCTATGCGCGTCCCATGCCGCCCTCGTGGCTGCAGCGGCAGTCGGCGCTCGTCCACGAGCGCGCGAAGCAGGCCGACGTGGTGATCTCCACAGCATTGATTCCAGGCCGCGCGGCGCCGACGCTGATCTCAGTCGAAACCGTGCAGGCGATGAAACCCGGCTCCGTGCTGGTCGACCTTGCCGCGGGCCGCGGCGCGGACTATGAAGGGCAACGCGGCGGCAACTGTCCGCTGACCGAAGCCGACAAGGTAGTCGTCAAGCATGGTGTGACGATTGTCGGCTACACGAATCTGGCCTCGATGGTGCCCGCCGACGCTTCGTCGCTCTACGCGCGCAATCTGCTCGACTTCCTCAAGCTGATCGTGACGAAGGAAGGCGCGCTGAATATCGACCTCGCCGACGACATCGTCGCCGCCACGCTGCTTGCCCGCGACGGCGAAGTCGCGCGCAAGGCATAAAACGAATCCACCGAGGAGAAACGGCGATGGAAGTGCTCAACCACACCGTCATCAACCTGATCATTTTTGTGCTGGCGATTTACGTCGGCTACCACGTGGTCTGGAACGTCACGCCGGCTCTGCACACGCCGCTCATGGCCGTGACGAATGCCATTTCGGCGATCGTGATTGTCGGCGCGATGCTGGCAACCGGCCTCACGCTCGGCACGCCGGGCAAGTTTTTTGGCACGCTCGCCGTCGCGCTCGCGGCGGTCAATGTGTTTGGCGGCTTCCTCGTCACGCGGCGAATGCTGGAGATGTTCCGCAAGAAAGAGCCGAAGAAGCTGATCGCCGACAAGAGCAAGGAGAACTCGTAATGAGCCTGAACGTCGTCACGCTGCTTTATCTGGTCGCGTCCGTCTGCTTCATTCAGGCGCTCAAGGGGCTGTCGAATCCGAAGACCGCGCGCATTGGCAATACGTTCGGCATGGTCGGGATGGCAATCGCGATTCTCACGACCATTGCCTTGATTGCGAAGCAGGCCACCGCGCTCGGATCGAATCTTGGCTTAGGGCTTGGGCTGCTGCTGGTCGCTTTGATCATTGGCGGCGCTATCGGCGCGTTCGTCGCCGCGCGCGTCGAGATGACCAAGATGCCGGAGCTCGTCGCGGCCATGCACTCGCTGATCGGTCTCGCGGCGGTCTGCATTGCGTATGCGGTGGTGTCGGAGCCGGCTGCGTTCGGGCTCGTCGATCCTGAGTATCCGGTGCCGGGCTTTCTGCCTTACGGCAATCGCGTCGAGCTGTTTATCGGTACGTTCGTCGGCGCAATTACTTTTAGCGGTTCGGTGATCGCGTTTGGCAAGCTCTCAGGCAAATACAAGTTTCGCCTCTTTCAAGGCGCGCCGGTCGTGTATGCAGGCCAGCACCTGATCAACCTGATGCTCGCCATCGCGATGCTCGGCTTCGGCATCATCTTCTTTTTTACGCAGTCGTGGCTGCCGTTCATCGTCATGACGGCGATCGCGTTCGTGCTCGGCGTGCTGATCATCATTCCGATCGGCGGCGCGGATATGCCGGTCGTCGTGTCCATGCTCAACTCGTACTCGGGCTGGGCGGCGGCGGGGATCGGCTTCTCGCTCAACAATCCGATGCTGATCATCGCGGGCTCGCTGGTTGGGTCCTCGGGTGCGATTCTGTCGTACATCATGTGCCGCGCGATGAACCGCTCGTTCTTCAACGTCATTCTGGGCGGCTTCGGCAATGAGGCGGGCGCGGCGGCAGCGGGCGGTTCGGCCGAGCAGCGGCCGGTGAAATCCGGTTCCGCCGACGATGCGTCGTTCATGCTCGGCAACGCCGAAACGGTCGTGATCGTGCCGGGTTATGGCCTTGCGGTGGCGCGCGCGCAGCATGCGTTGAAGGAGCTGACCGACAAGCTCGTCGAGAAGGGCATCGAGGTCAAGTACGCGATTCACCCGGTGGCCGGACGGATGCCTGGCCATATGAACGTGCTGCTTGCCGAAGCCGAAGTGCCGTACGACATGGTGTTCGAGATGGACGACATCAACGGCGAGTTCGGCCAGGTCGATGTGGTGCTCGTGCTCGGCGCGAACGACGTGGTGAACCCGGCCGCGAAGAACGATCCCAAGTCGCCGATTGCGGGCATGCCGATCATCGAGGCTTACAAGGCACGCACTGTCATTGTGAACAAGCGCTCGATGGCGGCCGGTTATGCCGGGCTCGACAACGATCTCTTCTACATGGACAAGACGATGATGGTGTTCGGCGACGCCAAGAAGGTGATCGAAGATATGGTGAAGGCGGTCGACTAGAAGCGTGTGGAGTCTCGCGGATTCTTGACCGTTGACGCGGGACTCCATCCACACTGAAGTCTGTATTTCAAAAATCCGGCGGCCGCGACGCATCGCTCGCGTTGTCGCGCTAGCGCGGCTTTGCGTTGACGTGCCGCAACAGGTCCGCGAGCCGCCTGCCTTGCTGGTCCGGATAAGGTTCGCGCACTTCCAGTTCCTGAATCCGCTCCAGTCCAAAGTTGCGGAAGTCGCCGCGCAATTCACACCACGCGCCTAGCGTCCAGCGCGCACCCCAATACGCGAGCGCGAGCGGCCACACGCGGCGCTCGGTTGCCGCGCCGTTTGCATCGGTGTACGAAAAGCTCACCACTTGCCGGGTGTCGATTGCTCGATGCAGCGTGTCGAGCTGTGCCGAGAAATCACTCCTGATATGGAACGACGGCGCGAAGACAGCGAGTCTTTCGAGCGACGCGCGCTTGTCCGCCGGCATCGCCGAGGCAATCTTGGCGAGCGCGCCGCGCGCTCCACTTGCAAAGTCGGCGCCGCCCCAAGATTCCAGCATGCGCGCGCCGGCGGCGAGTGCTGCGAGTTCGTCGGCGGTGAAGGTGAGCGGCGGCAAACTCGCCGCGCGGCTCAGCCGGTAGCCAATGCCGGCCTCGCCCTCGATCGGCACGCCCGACAATTGCAGATCGCGCACATCGCGATAGACCGTGCGCAGCGAGATGTTGAGCCAGTCGGCGAGTTGTTGCGCGGTGGTCAGACGCCGGCCGCGCAGCAGTTCGGCGATCTGGAACAGGCGGTCGGCGCGGCGCGTCATCGTGGGCGTCTTGTAGAAGAGGACAGGGACAGTCCCGCGATGATAGCGCCGCATGCCGCGCTCCGGTCAGCGTTTCGGGCGCTGTGCGCGTGGTGTTGAGTGCCGCGCTGCGCACGCTTTGCGACCTAGCCGTTGGTCCGCGAGTGCAGGCCGAGGCGGTTGCCTTCGGTATCGGTGAAGAACGCGATATAGCCGATATCCTGCGGCAGCTTGACGACCGGCCCGTCGGTCTTGCCGCCGGCTTCTTCGATGCGGGCAAGAGCGGCGTCCACGGTCGGCTGCGCGTTCAGATAGACGAGCACGCCGTCGCCGTTCGGCGTCATCGACGGACTATGGACGATCGCGCCGCCCGTGGCCGGTTCTTCGTAGCCGAACACCGCAATAGGCTGCCCGCCTATTTCCTGGCGATTCAGTTTGACGTCGAGCGCGGTTTCATAGAAGCGGACGGCGCGATCGAAATCGACGGACGGGATCTCAAACCATGCAACAACTTTCGACGATGCAGACATGACACTCTCCTGTTGACCCGAGCCAGTGCTTCAGCGCTTGCTCTGGTCCCATGCAAGATGGTTCGGTGGATGGACGGCGGATAAGCCGTATAAAGCGCCGGATGGCGTGAGGAGAAGTGTGCGGGTGTGCTGCTGACAGCGTGGTGTCAGTAGGGTGCGAGAACGAAGAGTCGGGCATGCGGTTCCGGCGACGCGAAAAAAAACCGCGGGAGTCGGTTCCGCGGTTTCTTTGGCCTGCTTCTGCTTTTACTTGTGCTTCGGTCTGTGCTCGGGTTTATGAGGTGCGCAAGCCGCGCCTCTACGCCGGAAAAACGGTGCGTGGCGAGCTGATGGCGTCAATCGGCGGGGGTGTCGTTCTGCGGCCGCTGGCGCACGCTGCCTGCGATGAGGTCGAAGCGGAACAGTCGGCATTCGAGCGCGCCGTTAAAAAGCGGCGTCTTGGTCGATTCGCGCAGACGCAACTGGCCGGGCAACTTGCGGTCCGAAGTCAGGATGAACGCGTGCCAGCCGGTGAAGCGTTGCTTGAGCGCGTCGCCGAGCGACTGGAAAAATTCGCTGTCCGGCGTTTCTTCCTGGGCGCGGCGGAAGCTGTCGTCATCGCGATTATCGCGGTTGCGCGGTTCGCGGATTTCGCCGCGCGCGTTACGTCCGCGCACTTCGATCCGTTCGCCGTACGGAGGATTCGCGACGAGAATGCCCGGCTCGGAGCTCGGCGGCGTCATGCCGCGAGCGTCGACCTGTTTGAGCGGGATCGACGGCAAGCCTGCGCGCTGGAAATTCGCACGCGCTTTGTCGAGCATGTCGCCGGAAATATCGCTGCCGAATATTTGCAGATCGGCGCGCGAGGTACGAGCGGCGTGCTTGGCGTCAAGCGCGGCGGCCTTCAGTGTTTGCCAGGTTTTGCTGTCGTATTGCTTGAGCTTTTCGAAGCCGAAGCGGCGCTCCGCGCCCGGCGCGATGTTCAGCGCGACTTGCGCGGCTTCGGCGAGGAACGTGCCGCTGCCGCACATCGGGTCGTACAGCGGCGTGCCTGCATTCCAGCCCGTCAGACGCAGGATGCCCGCCGCGAGATTTTCGCGCAGCGGCGCGGCGCCCTTGTCGAGGCGCCAGCCGCGCTTGAAGAGCGGGTCGCCGGACGTGTCGAGGTAGAGCGTGCAGTCGGTCGCCGTGAGAAACGCGAACACGCGGACGTCGGGCGTCGCGGTGTCGATGTTCGGGCGCGCGCCGCTGACTTCGCGCAGCCGATCGCAGATGGCGTCCTTTACGCGCAGCGTGGTGAATTCGAGGCTGCGCAGCGGCGACTTGATCGCGGTAACGTCGACGCGCAAAGTTTCGTTCGCGGAGAACCACTGCTCCCAACGTTGTTCGACGGCGAGCGCGTAGATGTCCTGTTCACTGCGATACGGGCGATGCGCGATTTTCAGCAACACGCGGCTCGCGATGCGCGAATGCAGATTGGCCGCCATGCCGGCCGCCCAACCGCCGCGGAAGTGCACGCCGCCGGGGACTTGCGACCCCGCCGAGAATGGCGCGCCGTTCAGATGTTTCGCGGCGATTTCGGCGAGTTCAGTGGCGAGCGAGGCTTCGAGGCCGCGCGGGCAGGGGAGAAAGAAATCAAAGGACATGGGGTGGGGCGAGCCGGTGGGCGTTGGGTAAGGGCGTATTGTACGCGGTTGGCTGGCGCGTTTTTTCGCTGACGGAATGAAGGCGAGCGGTTCGAGAGCAGACCTTTCCGACGAGCACGCAGTGCGAGGCGGGAGGTATGACTGCCTTGTCACAAACGCGGAGCGTGCGAGGGCACTGATTCCAGATGCACCACTACCCCCTTCGAGCCAGGGAACCCGCTTATGGGCTAGCGGTGCAAAGCCGCTTTCTTTGCTTACTTTCTTTGCGGCATTCAAAGAAAGTAAGTGCCGCCCCGCACAGGGGCAGTGCCAATAGACCACCGTGAAATCAAGGAAAGGCCAAGGGGTTTAAACGGCGAAAGAACCCACGCACCTTCGAAACCTACTCCGCAGCAACAGCTGCCCCGTCGGAGGGACAAGCCGGCACATTGACCCGCGCCGCCCCCTTTGCCTGCGAAGAAGAAGCGCCAGCAGCAGCTGCACCGGCAGAAGCAGAAGAAGCAGCCATCGCCCGCAAAGCCCCCGCCACCTGCTCGGAAACCCGCTGCAAAGCCCTCCGATGCCCATCGACGAGCGAGTCGTACCCACTCCCGACCTGCTCGCTCACGACACTGCGACAAGTCATCACAGCAGTACTCCGAACAGCCCGCACGCTCCACACCGCGTCGATCAGCGCATGCGACCCCGGCCAGGATTCAAACCGCTGCACATTCACGCTGACCCGATACACAGGCGTCGTATCCGAATAAGCGGTGCCATACACATCGATCGTATTCAACTGCTGCGTGAGACTTGTCGACAACGCCCGGCGCAGTTCGTCGCCTGGCAATGACGCCCAGCGCTCCTCTTCAAGCACCTTCACCTGCGTCGGGCCTGTTTGCACGACCAACTGCGTCTTGGCAACTTGCGGCGGCACGTCGATCGGTGCGACTTCGATCAGCCACGCCGGCGCCGCCGCCGTACGCACGCTCGACGCGCCCGCTGGCGTGCTCCCTGAAGCGCCCACACTTGCGCCGCCGAGCGTATAGAACCGGCTACTCGGCGATGCACACGCCGCCAGTGCGAGCACGGCGACGAGTGCACTGGCTTGGAAAGCGTTGCGCGCGGGCCCGCCCGGCAGGCGCGAAAGCCGGGACAGTCTGGAAAGGCGGGCAAACATCATGGTTTATCTCCTGCTTTACCGCGCAACAACGATTCGGGGTGACGCTCCAGATAATCCGACAGCGCATTCAGCGACTGCAACGTCCGCGTCAATTCCTGCAACGCCTGATGCACGTCCGACTGCAACGGCGAGTCCTGCTGCAACGTCGCCTCCGCCGAGCCGAAGGTCTGCTTCGCCGCCGCCAGGGTGTCGCGGGCCTGCGGCACGACTTCCGTGTCGAGGCGCTTGAAGAGCTGATCGGCATTCTTCAGCGCGCTGTTCAGGTTGTTGCCGATCTGGTCGAACGGTACCTTGTCGAGCTTCTTCGCGATGTCCGCCACCTGGAGCTGCAACTCGTCGAGCGTGTTCGGGATCGTCGGCAATTCGAGCGGATCGCTTGCTACGTCGACGGTGGCCGGCGGCGCCTTCGGGAAGATATCGAGCGCAACATAGAGTTGGCTCGTGATCAGATTGCCCGTGCGCAACTGGCCGCGCAGACCGTGTTTGACCAGCTGTTGCAACAGGTTCTGACCAGCAAGGCTGCCCGGCGCCGGAGCCGTTTCGCGGAAGCGCTTGCCGAGGCGGTCCGGGTAGATGTTCATGGTCACGGGCATCGTGAAGCTGCGCGTTTTCGGATCGTAGTCGATGCCGATGTTCGTCACCTGACCTAGCACGATGCCGCGGAAGTCCACCGTAGCGCCGACCGACAGCCCACGCAGCGACTGGTTGAAGTTCATTACGACGCGTAGCGGCTCGCCGTCCGGCTCGCGCATCGCGTCGCCCTCGTCCGAGCCGAGGCGGAACGTCATGTTGTTCGGCGCCTGCGCGCCCACGCCCTGGCCGGGCGGCGACTGGAACGACAAACCGCCGACGATCACCGTCGCGAGCGACTGCGTATTCAGCTTGAAACCGCTCGAATCGAGCCGCAGATCGACGCCACTCGCATGCCACCAGCGTGAATTGGTGCCGACGTACTGGTCGAACGGTGCGGACACGAACACCTGCATCGTCACGCCGGTGCCGTCCTTGTCGAGCGAGAAGCCCACCACCTGGCCGACCTGCACGCGACGGTAGAAAATCGGCGAACCGATGTCGATCGAGCCTAGCGAATCGCCGTGCAGGATGAACTGGTGGCCCTTCTGGTCGCCGGTAATAGGCGGGGGCGTCTCGAGGCCGACAAAATTTTTCTCGCTGTCGGGCGAATGCCCTGCGTCCGCGCCGATATAGGCGCCCGAAAGGAGCGTGGTGAGCCCGGACACGCCGCTTGCGCCCACCCGCGGGCGCACGACCCAGAAGCGCGAGTCCTTGACCGCGAAGTCTTCGCCTTCCTTCGTCAACTGCACCTGCACGAGCACGTGAGAAAGATCTTTCGACAACGTGATCGACTTCACCGCGCCGACGTCGACGTCTTTGTACTTAACCTTGGTTTTGCCGGGCTCGAGCCCTTCGGCGCTGACGAAACTGATCGTGATGGTCGGGCCTTTCTCCGTCGCCGACTTGATGACGAGCGCAATACCGATCAGTGCGGCGATCAAGGGAATCACCCACACGAGCGACGGCAGCCAGCGGCTGCGCGGCTCGATCTGGGGGTCTGGGAGTTGGGGCGGCAACTGCGGTCCGTTCGAATCGTTGCGCGGCGCATCGGGGGCGGGCGTCGGTCCTGGCGGGCTAGTCATGTTCGAGATCCTGAGGTTTTTGAGTACTGCCGTCCACGTCGTCCCAGATGAGCCGTGGATCGAATTGCATGGATGCCATCATCGTGAGGATCACCACCGAGCCGAACGCGATCGCGCCCGGTCCAGCC
>Ga0209795_10000660_pt1 | contig 25019 bp, 30 predicted proteins | sample AgamicOrMarz_FD_187166 | JGI IMG/M metagenome (GOLD analysis project Ga0209795, IMG submission 187166) | Agave microbial communities from Guanajuato, Mexico - Or.Ma.rz (SPAdes) (version 2) | ecosystem: Host-associated > Plants > Phyllosphere > Phylloplane/Leaf | place: Guanajuato, Mexico...
GCGGCCAGTTCACCGAGCGCCTGGCGGGCATCGCCCGGACGAACCTGGCGCAGTGGCTCATTGAGTTCGTACGAATGGCGCAGGGCTTTGATGATACCCACCAACTGACGATCCCGGAGCTGTGCTGGTGGCTGGTGCGTAACGATCTGGCTGACGTTATTCCCGAAGAGCTGGCGCGTCATGCATTGCGCCTGCCGGTGGCTACCATTCCTTCGGTGTATCGCGAAAGCGAGCTGGTACCGGCACCGGCGGCCACCAGCATCATTGAGGAAAAGGCGAAGCAGGTTCTGGCGCTGCGCATCGATCCTGAGTCGCCGGAGTCGTTTATGCGACGCCCGAAGCGTAAGCGATGGGAAAACGACACATATACCCGCTGGGCGAAGCAGCAGCCTTGTGCGTGCTGCGGCATCCAGGCAGATGATCCTCATCACGTCATTGGCTACGGTCAGGGCGGTATGGGAACCAAGGCGCATGACCTGTTCGTGATACCGCTGTGCAGAGCGCATCACGACGAGTTACACGCTGACATGAAGGCGTTTGAAGAAAAATATGGCACGCAGCCCGAGCTGCTGCTGAAGACATTAGACCGCGCGCTGGCGATCGGCGTTCTGGCGTAACTTAGTGGAGGGAGTTGATGCGTGATATTCAAAAGGTTCTTGAATTATGGGGTGGATGGGCTTCATGCGACAGCTCGGGAGTGGACTATTCCCCTATAGCTGCTGGATTTAAAGGGCTTTTACCTCAAACAAAAAAATCACGTCCTATGTGCACTGACGACGATGCATTGATAATTGAGAGTTGTCTTGGACGTCTTAAAAAGATGAAGCCTGATGAGCATGCTTTACTAGTTGCTCATTATCTTTATGGTATTTCAAAGCGCAATATTGCAAAAAAACTGAAAAAGGACGAAAAATTAATAAGAATTGAAATCCAGATAGCTGAAGGGTTTATCAATGGGTGTCTATCAGTTTTAGATATTAACCTTCAAATGGATGATTGATTTTGAATTGCCGCCGGGGGCGGCAATTATTAAAATTGCAGTTCAATGAATGCATCTTCGAAAACTGTGTTAATGAATTTCCAGCTTAATATGCCTAGTGTTGCTTCAGTTATGAATGAGTAAATTAATGGTTTGCCATTTGAGTTTGGTATGAGTTTTTTAATCTCTGGGTATTTACAAAGCACCTGAGTTTCAAAGTCATGACCCGAAAAATTATTAGAGGGGATGAAGTATTCGCGATCACCTATTAGTGTTGCGCCGTTCATGTATTTTACTGGGTGATCTCTCCGGCTCTCTCTTCCTAAAATATTGCATGTGACGGCGTCATATATGATTTGTAACTTGCATTCATCTTGTATTATTTCTGACCAGTGCAGGTCTTCACAAGATACAATGAAGTGACTAACAGGTTTTGATTCTTTAACTAAACAATATGCAAATATTGAAATTGGGTCATAAATTACATTTTCTATTGAATACGCATACCCTTTACCAAAAATAATAGTGTGCTTATTAGTTCTTCTGTCTTTATTATCCCAGTCTATTAAGCCCCTAACGGTACGATTGCCGCCCTCATTGAGGTAATCTACAATTCCAATAACTTGCTCACAACTACCTTGCCCATTTATTTTTTCTACAAGCAACTCAACCTTGTCCGAATCTTTTCCTAATATACTTTTTATGTTTTTCCTTAATTCTGAGGGTGCGATTTTTGGACCGGAACTAATGAAGGATAATAATACATTTGGGTCTATTTTAGATGATTTATTACGTATAGCAGAAAAAACACTTGAGTATATTCTTGAGTCGTTTTCATTTTCAACATATACCTGCCGTCCATTTTCAGGGTTTATTGAAATCTGTGTTACACCATCAAGAAGTTGAGAGATAGCACTATCCTTGGAGACTTTTAGCGCATTAAACTTATTGGATTTGTAATCATATTCAATGTTAAATATATTTGTGGTCGGAGATAAAGCGATTGTTGTAGGAGAGTGGGTGCTAAAGATGAACGTCATATTAAGTCGAGATTGCAATATGTTTATGCAATCATAAAAATCTATTATCATTTGAGGGTGTAAATATGCATCAGGTTCGTCGATTAGTATCAATCTTTTTCGGTGCATAACTTGATGTGAAGAGTTATATAAAGTTTCAAATGTTTTTAAAGCTAACCAGAAAATAGTTCTTTCTCCAGAAGATAAATTCGATAATGATATTTCTTGATTCGTTGATGTGAGGCATAATTGTGGTTGGTGAGCGATTTTAGCTTTTTCATTATAAATAGACGCAATGCAAAATTTGCCGCGAAATAGTTTTTTTATTATTTCATTGAGGTAGGTCTCAGGGCTTTTCTCTCCTATTATTGAGCTTAGTTTTACTGAATCAACTGCTGAAAATCCCTGATCGTCACTTTTATAGAATCGAAGGATTTTATTTAAGTCAAGACTTTGATGGTAATTTAATACTAGTTGACTAACATTTTGATTCTGATCTTTTATATTTAATTCCGCGATAGCATTGAAGAATTCATTATGGGCGCAAATTGATAACTGCATTTCTTCAAACTTCAAGTCATGGAAGCTTTTGCCAAATAAGTTCTCCGCTCTTGTAATGATGTTTTTAAAATTCACCGTTATAAATTTACCCATACTTTCATATATAGGTATGGGGATTTGTAGGGAATCGGGTAACTGTGTGTGGGTATTTAAATGAGATAGATGCAGCATTATGGCACGTGTGAAAACTTCATTTAATTCTAACCTGGAATGTGCTGAAAAGAATTCATTATCTGGATTGTTAATGTTTATGAGGTTTATATCTTGATGATCAATGATATCGCCATCCATAGTAACTTGACTTGATTGACTCAAGATACTATTTAGTAAGCGTGTTTTGCCAGAGCCATTTTTTCCAGTAATAATGCAAAGGGGGCCAGAAAAATCAAGGGGTTTTGACAAAAAGAAACCGAAATAATCGTTTGTAGAGGTTAAGGTAATCATTTTTTTCTCGTTTCATGGATTTATTGGTATCATAAAAAAAATTTGCGCGGTCCGCAATTAGTTAGATATTCTGTTAAGGATAGTCACTTCGACACAGTGCTTCAGTATCAAAATCCCTCTCCGGCGGGCTTCGTTTTTAAGAAAACTCTAACCATGGTCAAGAAACGTGAGAAAACAGTGTAAATCTGGTCGAGTACTCACGTGGACATAAAAGTAATGGAAAAGACGTTCCGCATAACTCTGTGTTTGGGGTGGCATCCTATTAGCGCATCAAACAGTCTCAAGATGATCCGGAACACCGGAACACCGGAGCAGCCACTGCAGAGTGTGGCAAATTGCGTTGTGCAAAAAGCATCTTCAGTTGCCTTTTACAGAGTGTGATACATATCAGGTTAATGAAAAATGAATGTTCAGCTGCAGGGGCAGGTTTCCGCTTTTGGCTATCTTTAAAGTGAATAAAAGAGTGCTTCTAGTAGTAATACTCGGGTGAGCGCGACAATCACAGTAATGGCCAAACTCTCACCTATGACCAGCGACGCCAACCGCTGGTCTTTTTTTATCCGCCATTAGCTCAACTGGAAAGAGCACGGAGCTTCTACCTCTGTGGTTCGGGGTTCGAGTCCTCGATGGCGGACCATTGACTGAACGGATGTATTGGAATTAACGTATTGATGTGGTGAATCCCCCTGTGCGGTGGGGCAATCCAGCATCTGCACATATGCATCGCGGGTTCTGTGTGCTGGCGCAGGCTCACCGGGAGGCACCCGGCACCACAGTTTATCCAATAAGGCTGCACCGTTCTGAGGCTTTTAAGCTGCTTTAATCTCTGTCTCAATCAAACGGAACTTCAACTATGAGAGAAGGATTTTACTGGGTAAGCCATAACGGTATTGTGCAGGTGGCTTACTACACCGATGAGCCGGTTGATGACATCGTGACCGGTACTATAGTTTCAGGCATATGGCACATGACCCGTGGTGACGACTTGTGCAACAACGGTGAAGTCGAGGTCCTACAAGGCCCACTTGAGCCGCCACTCTAAATTCTACGTCTTTTTGAGGCTCCCTTACGGGGGCCTTTTTTATTTCCCCTCATCTGAGAGGATCCACAGCAATGACGAGGGGGCTAAATGTCCGAACCTGTATCCGGGTCTGTTGCAGCGGCGAGCGCCTTAACCGGTGCCAGCCTGTATGGACTGCTGACCGGCACTGATTATGGTGTCGTGTTCGGCGCGTTCGCTGGTGCCGTTTTCTATGTGGCCACCGCGGCAGATCTTACGATTATCCGCCGATCTGCATACTTCATCGTTTCCTACTTTGCTGGGGTATACGGTTCAGGGCTGGTGGGATCCATTCTCGCCAGTATGACCAGCTACAACGACAAGCCGCTTGATGCGCTGGGCGCGGTGCTCCTGTCCGCCGTTGCTATCAAGACACTCACGTTTTTCAGTGAGCAGGATCCGCTGACGCTATTGCAAAGGTGGAGAGGAGGAACCAATGGTAATAAGTGATCCTCTGGTGCTGACCAATGTAATGACATGCACCGCGATTGTTCTGCGCCTGATGATGTTCCGTAAGCCGGGCGGAAAACATAACTGGTGGGCGTCCTGGCTTGCGTACCTGATCATACTGGCATACGCCTCCGTCCCGTTCCGCTTCCTGTTCGATTTCTATTTCCACGCCCACTGGGCAACCGTCACCATCAACTTAATCATCTGCGCCGCCGTGTTCAGGGCACGGGGTAATGTGGCGCGGCTGTTCTACGTTCTGAGGCCAGAGTGATGCAGACATTAAATACGCAGCGCAAAGCGTTTCTGGATATGCTGGCCTGGTCAGAAGGCACCGACAAGCCCGGACAACCCACCCGCAATCGCGGTTATGACGTGATTGTGGGTGGTTCGCTGTTTACCAGCTATGCCGATCACCCCCGCAAACTGGTTACGCTTAACCCGAAACTAAAATCCACGGCCGCCGGTCGCTATCAGCTCCTGTCCCGTTACTGGGATGCGTACCGCATACAGCTCGGCCTGAAGGATTTCTCCCCTGCCAGTCAGGATGCAGTGGCACTTCAGCAAATAAAAGAGCGTGGAGCACTACCGCTCATTGATAAGGGTGACATTCGGCAGGCCATCGACCGTTGCAGCAATATCTGGGCATCTCTTCCCGGGGCGGGTTACGGCCAGTTCGAACATAAGGCCGATAACCTGATCGCCAGGTTCAAAGCTGCTGGTGGTAAAGTCAGCGAGCCAACATCATGATCGAAACCTTCACAGTGCTGGGGAAAAAGTTCTGGCTGCCCTTGCTGGTTGCCGCAGTGATAGGTGCGCAGGCGTTCTTCGTTAACCACTTCCGCGATAACGCTGTTACCTACAAAGATCAGCGTGACAAGGCCACCAGCGCGCTAAACCTGACGAAAGAAACAATTAACGACATGCAGACGCGCCTGCGTGACGTGGCCGCACTGGATGCAAAATACACCGGAGATCTGGAAGATGCTAAAGCCACTATTACTCAGCTTGAGCGGGATGTTGCTGCTGGGCGTAAGCGGCTGCAAGTCAACGCAGGATGTACCGCGAACGGACAGGCCAGCACCGGCAGCATGGGCGATGCTTCCACCGCCAGACTTACTGAATCCGCTGAGCGGGATTATTTCACCCTCAGAGAGCGAATCGAAGTTGTGACCAGACAGGTCAGCTACTTGCAAGACTACATCAGGCAGCAGTGCCTTAAATGAACCCTGTAAAGATGGTGATGGCAACCCCTGCGGCCTACCTTTAGTTGTTCGTATTGATCAGCCACCATCACGCATACAGTCACTTCTCCTGTAACCGGTGACTAATCACCGCAATCCTGTAGAGGTGAACTACGGCAGCAGAACAAAAAGAACAACAGCAGCGCATCCAGGCCGCATTACATGAAGCGGCATTATCTCTGGCTAAGACGCCAAGCGTAAGCGCTGATACTATTTCCTGACGCGTTCAGCGTCTGAAGGAAACATTGGAAGGTGTCGTGTATCCGGATGTAACTGCCGAAACCGATAGCAAAGAAACCAAGTGAATATTATCGAAGCCACAACACGTGGCTTCTGTAATGCTTACTTGATGCCCCCATTTCTTACTATATCTATGCCCTCATGGGTAATCTTTGTATGAGCTAGTTGAATCTGCTGAGTTAGGGACCCGTCATCATTCTCAATAGGAATCATCTTTGTTTCTAAATAACCTTCGCCTTCCAGATAAGCGAACTGCTTAGACAAATGATCCCCGTCGGTAATCCCGGCAGCAACATTATCAAATGACTTATAAGACATCCTTGACGGGTAATCGTTGGAAAGCTCGGTCAGGATCTTATTACACAAATCTTTATCAACCTGCATACATCCTCCAAATTCAATTACGTGTTTCAGAGGACAGGATAATGCAGAAGAATCAAACAGAGAAGGTGATTATGGCGAGGCCGACTAAGTATCAGGAGGCGTATGCAGAGCAGAGCTAACTCACATCCGCGAGGAGCAAATCAAATCTCAGCAGCAGGTGATCGCAGAGATTAAGTCAATCTACCGCAACGCTAAAGGGTAACTGGACAACCCGCACGAAGATTCAAGATCAACAACACAGCATTATCAGCCTCGCCATGTGCGGGGCTTTTTTATTGGGGCATGACAAACCCCATGAAGAACTGCCACCCGAAATGGCAGAGCATGACCACAAACACACCGAACCCTAACCTGTGAAATGAGCCTTTGGAGACGTCAGTTTAGTGCTGGCGAGCCTTCGGTGGGCTGGCGTTTCATTTCGGCAAAGGTTCATCTCACAAGTACGGAGTACGCTATGAATGATGCAGTGTTAGTTCAAGAATTCGACTTCTCAAAAATGGTAATGGCAATTCAGGGAAAGGCTTTTACGACCAGCCAAAAGATTGCTGATTACTTCGGCAAGCGCCATGACAACGTACTTCGAAAAATCAGGCAGGTGAAGTCAGAATGTCCGCCAGAATTCGCCGTCCTCAATTTTGAGGAGGCTGATTTTATTGATAAAAATGGCGATGCACAGCCAATGTTCAAACTGACAAAGGACGGTTACATGCTGGTCGTCATGGGCTTCACTGGTGCTGCGGCCACGCTAATCAAGGTGAGATACATTCAGGCGTTTAACTGGATGGCTGACCAGTTGACTCGTTGGCATGAAATGGGGGAGCAGGCCCAGCACCGACACGCGCTGAAGGTTGCTAAGTCAGAGGTGAAGGCGCGCATAGGGAGCAAGATGATGAATGCCAGAAGGCGAGAGAAGAAGCTTCTCGCGCTGGAGTTTGACCAGATCCTCTCCCTGACACAGCCAAAGCTGATTTTTACTGAATAGCACCTAAGGACAGAAACGTCCTTTGAGAGCCTCTTTCACAACGGCTCTCCATTACAAAGCGTCTCACCCGGGGCGCTTGATAATGGCATCCATGCCTTTTGGTAAACCCTAAAGCGCAGAGAATATTTGCAGAAGAAAGCTTATTGCTATCAATGATAGTCCACACGTCTGGCCTACCTTACGGCGTTTATTACGAGCATTAACGAACGCTACATCATCATCTCCGCCACATTGCGCGAGAGGATAAGGTTCTAGCCCAAAAGTGAAGGCGGCAGAGATGAGAGAGCCGACAAGCCCCACAATAGCAGAAACCAACTGAATATCTGATGGCGACATAGAAAACCCCTTTTCGTGGCGTATGAGAAAGACTTCATTATTTTAATACACCATTTATAAGGCGATGAAAAGATTGACGAATTCGTCAATAGCACCTTTTGACATCACTATGTGTAGACCCGTCTTAATGGCTATCGCGGATAAATCGTAAATATACCCTGTAGGGGATAAAACACAGCCTCGCTCATGCGGGGCTTTTTTGTGAGCAGAATAACCAGTGAGCAGCCCTAGGTGCTTTACAGCAGAGCGACTGATGATGTTTTCGACTCTGCACAACACGGTTAGCCACGCTGTGAAGCGTCGCGAAGCTGGCCCCTAACCAAAAGGTAAATCAATGAGCGAAGCAAAACCGCAGGACGGCAGCACCGTTAAGGGCTACCGCACACTAACCCCTGGCGATATTGAGCGAATGAACCGCCTAAAAGGTGTCAGCCGACACTTTTGCAGCCTGCTCGATACAGAACGCGGGGAGTTGCAGGCGGTCCGTAATGGTCCCGCGATGCTAAGCGCTGAGCAGGCGCGCGAGATTGATGATGCCTTACGCAGTCTATCGATCGCGCGCACCAAAATGCAGGAAGCATGCATGTGGGCTTGTCGCGCTGTTGCCCGGCCTGACGACGACTGCTAAGGCATTACAGCAGGTATTCACTGAGTGCCTGTGATAATGCTACATTACCCTCTGAAATGGGGAGGGTATATGGCTATTTTGGAAACTATGGTATCGGTGGCATCAGGTGGTTTTTTTGCTTTATTAGGCGGTTGGTTAACATATAAATACAATTCACGGGCTATCAAAGAAAATAGAAATTTTGAAAAATGGAAATCAAATCGAGATCTTTATTTATCTAAAGGGCAAGAGCTTTGTGATTTATTAGGGCAATGGGTAATCGCATCTTCAAAGCTAACTACTATGTATAATTTTCGCGCAAGGGGAGTGTACAACCGCGAACAATTTAATGAGCGAGTCAAAAATATAGAAACGGAGGGGGTAATCCCACGGATGTTATCATTAGTTGACATATACTTCCCTGAGTCTTCGAACAGCCTTTTGTCGTTACAGAGAACAATAGTGGACGCTCATACTTATTATGTTAGTAATTTTAAGGATGGGGCGGATAATACAAGGGTTATAGAGGTGCTCGACACTGCAATGATAAATTTTGCAAAGCATAGTGAGATGTTTAAGAAAGAATTGGTTAATGAGATAAAGCGACACATTTCATAGTGCCGCTGCTGGCCTTTTTGTTGTAGTACGCAAAGCCACTCGCACCCGCTGGTGGCTTTTTTATTGGAGTGAATATGCCTTCAGCAATACCGAGAGCATGTCGTAAGCGCGGCTGTTCAGGCACGACAACGGACCGGTCAGGTTACTGTGAAGCACACCGCAATGAAGGCTGGCAACAGCATCAGCGGGGGCTTAGCCGCCACCAACGCGGCTATGGCAGTAAGTGGGACATCATCCGGGCGCACATCCTTAAGCGTGACCGTCACATCTGTCAGGAGTGCCTGCGCAATGGCAGGCCGAGTCCGGCTGAGACTGTCGACCATATCAAACCCAAAGCTCACGGCGGCACTGACGACGACAGCAATTTAAGATCGTTATGCTGGCCATGCCATAAACGCAAGACGGCAACGGAGCGAACCCGATGAGCTATATGCGTTGCATTTACTGCGGCTCGACGCTGCACACCGTAGCGAACTGCCCAAAGACATGGGGAGGCTCAGCCCGCCGTGCGAACCTACGCTGCGGTTACTGCGGCCAATCAGGCCATAACTCCAGCGCCTGCCCGCACAATGCCAGCAGCGCGCGGCGCCGCAACCTCAACGATGACTTCCATCTCGACTGATGAAATGCAAAATGATTTCAAATGCAATCATTTTGATGTGAATGATATTAATTCTCATCAACGGGGAGGGCGGGTAAAAAGTTCAAGCCCCTGCCTGCTAAGGACCGCCGCCTCAGTCAGATTTTTACACCCGCGAAATATAAAAATTATCCGGAGCGTGCAAAGCCTGTAGCCAGGAAGGTACTGGCGGGCAATCCGGGCAAACGAGGCCTTAACAAAGAAGAGCCTTCCTTCACGCCGATCACCGGCGTTGAGCCACCGGAATGGCTTAATGAAAATGCCGCAACTATGTGGCGAATGGTGGCAAAAGAGCTGTGCGCCCAGGCGGTGCTATGTGCGACGGATCTGCACAACCTGGAGATGTTCTGCATTGCCTATGCCAACTCCCGGGATGCCCAGGATCACATCCAGCAAAATGGCATTGTGATGACGGGATCGATGGGCGGTCCGGTTAAGAACCCTGCACTAACGGTACTCAATGAGGCAATGCGCCAGATGGCGTCATTCGGCGGCATGCTGGGGCTGGATCCCAGCAGCCGACAGCGCCTGATTGGGGGAAACAAAAAACAGTCTGATAACCCCTTTAAGAATCTATGACGCGCAAAGCCTACCCCAACGTGAACGCCGCAAATCAGTATGCCCGCGACATCGTCCGGGGAAAGGTTGTGGCGTGCCGCTATGTTATCGATGCGTGCCAGAGGCACCTTGATGATCTCGCGAAAGAGAAGACCAAAAAGTTTCGCTACCGGTTCGATAAAGACCTCGCGGAAAAGGCGGCTAAGTTCATCCAGCTCCTGCCGCATACGAAAGGCGAATGGGCCTTCAAGCGCATGCCTATCACCCTGGAGCCCTGGCAGCTGTTTATCGTCTGCTCAGCGTTCGGCTGGGTGCGGAAGGGTACGAAATTGCGGCGCTTTCGTGAGGTCTATACCGAGATCCCGCGTAAGAATGGTAAGTCTGCGATCTCTGCTGGTGTGGCGCTGTTCTGCTTCACCTGTGACGACGAGTTTGGCGCAGAGGTTTACTCCGGCGCCACGACTGAAAAGCAGGCCTGGGAGGTATTCCGCCCGGCGCGCCTGATGTGTAAGCGCACCCCGGCGCTTTGTGACGCGTTTGGCGTGGAGGTGAACGCCTCCAACATGAACCGGCCGGAAGATGGCGCCCGTCTTGAACCGCTGATCGGTAACCCTGGCGACGGTGCCTCTCCGAGTTGTGCAATCGTGGATGAATACCACGAGCACGATACCGATGCGTTGTATACCACCATGCTTACGGGTATGGGCGCCCGGCGGCAACCTCTCATGTGGGCGATCACCACCGCAGGCTACAACATCGAGGGGCCATGCTACGACAAGCGCCGGGAAGTTATCGAAATGCTGAACGGTACGGTACCTAATGATGAACTCTTCGGTGTGATTTATACCGTTGATGAGGGTGACGAGTGGACCGATCCGGCGGTGCTGCGTAAGGCAAACCCTAACATGGGTGTTTCGGTCTACAGCGATTTCCTGTTGAGCCAGCAGAAGCGGGCCATGAACAACGCCCGGCAGGCCAACGTATTCAAAACTAAACACCTTAATATCTGGGTGTCAGCCCGGGCGGCTTACTTCAACCTGGTCAGCTGGCGCAACTGCGAGGATGAGACGCTGACGATTGAGCAGTTCGAGGGGCAGCCTTGCTACCTCTCGTTCGACCTGGCGCGAAAGCTCGACATGAACAGCATGGTGCGGATCTTCACACGTGATATTGATGGCAAACGTCACTATTACTGTATAGCGCCTAAGTTCTGGGTGCCCTATGACACGGTATACAGCACTGACACCGATCATCAGCGTACCGCTGAGCGTTTCCAGAAGTGGGTTAACTCCGGGCATCTTGATGTAACCGACGGGGCTGAAATTGACTATCGCGTTATCCTGGAAGAAGCCAAGGCAGTTAACCGGCAGAACCCGGTAGAGGAATCAGCTATTGACCCCCATGGAGCAACGAACCTTTCTCACCATCTTGCCGATGAAGGGCTTAACCCTATAACCATCGTTCAGAACTACACCAACATGTCAGACCCTATGAAAGAGCTTGAGGCGGCGGTAGAGGCCGGGCGTTTTCACCATGACGGTCACCCGATACTGACGTGGTGTATTTCTAACGTAGTGGGTAAACACCTGCCTGGTAATGATGACGTTGTGCGGCCCATCAAGGAGCACAGCGAGAATAAAATCGACGGGGCCACCGCCCTGATCATGGATATTGGCCGGGCCATGCTTCCTGAGTCCAGGCAGGATCTTAATGGCTTCTTTGAAAATCCCATCATGGTAGGTTTCTGATGAAAAAAAATAAGCAGCCGGGAAAGGTGAAAAGCGCCTTGCTCAACTGGCTGGGTGTCCCTATCAGTCTGACCACCGGGACATTCTGGCAGGAGTGGTACGGAACCAGCAGCAGCGGGAAAGTGGTTACTGCGGATAAGGCGATAAGGCTGTCAGCGGTCTGGTCCTGTGTCCGGCTCCTGAGCGAGTCGGTTTCTACATTACCCGTCAAGATCTATACCCGGCAGGCTGATGGTTCGCGCAAGCTGGCGCAGGATCATCCTGTTTATCAGGTGCTGTGCCGCCGCCCGAATCTGGAAATGACGCCGTCCCGATTTATGTTGATGGTGGTGGCCAGCATCTGCCTTCGCGGCAATGCCTTTGTCGAGAAGCTGTTTATCGGCAATAAGCTGGTGTCGCTGGTGCCATTGCTGCCCCAGAACATGTTAGTAAAGCGGCTGGACACCGGTCGTCTTGAGTACACCTATACCGAAGACGGCAGGAAACGCGTTATTCCGGAGAAGAATTTGATGCACATCCGGGGGTTTGGCCTCGATGGTGTGTGCGGCATGATGCCAATGATGACGGGCCGGGACGTGATTGGCGCGGCGATGGCCGTCGAAGAGTCAGCCGCCAAGATCTTCGAAAATGGCCTACAGAGTTCTGGTTTTCTTTCTGCTGATGCTGCGCTTGATAAGGAGCAAAGAGAGCGACTTCGGGGATATATGCAGGCCTTCACCGGCTCTAAAAACGCCGGGAAAATTATGGTTCTAGAAGGCGGTCTTAAATACCAGAACGTCACCATGAACCCGGAAGCAGCGCAGATGCTGGAATCAAGATCGTTCAGTATCGAGGAAATCTGTCGTTGGTTCCGCGTGCCACCGTTTATGGTTGGCCACACCTCGAAACAGAGCAGCTGGGCGTCGAGCCTGGAGGGGATGAACCTGCAGTTCCTGACCCATACGCTGCGCCCGCTGCTAGTGAACATCGAGCAGGAGATCTCCCGCTGCCTGCTTAACGGCGAAGAAGACCTCTTTGCCGAGTTCTCAGTAGAAGGGCTGCTGCGCGCCGATAGCGCTGGCCGTGCAGCGTACTATACCAGTGCGCTGCAGAACGGCTGGATGTCCCGCAACGACGTGCGCCGTCTTGAGAATATGCCACCTATCGAAGGCGGCGATATTTACACGGTGCAGCTAAACCTGACGCCGCTTGAAGATTTGAAACAAAACAGCCAGGCCGCGCAGGCATTTGCGCTACGGCAGGTTCATAACCACGTATTCCCTGATATTCCCTTCGAACAGTCACCGCTAAAAAAAGCGGCTTAGGAGCATCCATGACAATTAAAAGCCTTCCGGCTGCGCCGGAGGGGCGACCTTTTGCGCGCGAAAAACCTGATCTGCCAGCTGCGGCAATGGAGCGCTGGAATGGTGGCATTCGCGCCGCCCGCGAAGGTGACAACAGCATTTCTGTCTTCGACGTGATCGGCGCTGATTACTGGGGCGAGGGCGTGACCGCCAGCCGCATTGCAGGGGCGCTTCGTTCGCTTGGAGGCGCTGACGTGACGGTCAATATCAACAGCCCTGGCGGCGACATGTTCGAGGGGCTGGCCATATACAACCTGCTGCGCGAGTACGAAGGCAAAGTAACCGTGAAGGTGCTTGGCCTGGCTGCATCTGCGGCATCGATTATCGCGATGGCTGGCGACGACGTGCAGATTGGCCGCGGCGCGTTCCTGATGATCCACAACTGCTGGGTCTATGCAATGGGCAACCGTCACGACCTGGCGCAGATCGCCGCTGACATGGAGCCATTTGATAAAGCGATGAGCGATATCTACCAGGCGCGAAGCGGTCTTGATGCCGACACCGTCGACAGGATGATGGACGGCGAAACCTATATCGGCGGCAGTGACGCGGTGGCGAAGGGCTTTGCTGACAGTCTCCTCTCAGCTGATGAAATTGCTGACGACGACGACAGCCCGGCGGCGGCCCTGCGCAAACTCGACGCGCTGCTGGCTAAAACCGATACGCCGCGTTCTGAGCGTCGAAAACTTCTTAAAGCACTATCCGGAAGCAAGCCAGGCGCTGCTGCCAACCCTGACGGTACGCCGAGCGCTGCCACCATCGAAAACGAAACTATTGACCGACTGGAAGCCGCACTCAGCGGCCTGAAAGCGGCTGCCCAGTAAAACGGAGAAATTATGTCTGATGTAAATGAGATCCTGAAGAAAGTTAGCGCCAGCATTGAAGAGGCGACCGGCAAATTCAATGCAAAGGCAGAAGAGGCGCTGAACGAAGCAAAGAAAAACGGCCAGCTGTCAGCGGAAACCAAAGACACCGTCGATAAAATGGCAGTGGAATTTAATGCCCTGAAAGAGGCTGAAAAAACGCTGAAGGCGGCGCTCGGCGAACTGGAGCAGCAGGTCGCTCAGATGCCGCTGGCGAATGCTGCAAAGGTGATCGAGACCGTCGGTCAGACCGTCATCAGCAGCGAAGCACTAAAAGCGTTCGCGGCAAGCGTGGAAGGCGGTAAGCGCGTCAGCGTGCCGGTAAACGCGGCGCTGATCTCCACTGACGTGGCAAGCGGAGTGGTTGAGCCGCAGCGCCTGCCAGGCATTGATACCGCGCCGAAGCAGCGACTCTTCATCCGGGATCTGATTGCGCCGGGCCGCACCTCTGCACCGGCCATCTTCTGGGTGCAGCAGACTGGCTTCACTAATGCGGCTAAGGTTGTGCCTGAAGGTACCGCCAAGCCGTACAGCGATATCCAGTTCGCCACGCAGATCACCCCGGTGACCACCATCGCGCACATGTTCAAAGCTTCCAAGCAGATCCTGGATGACTTTGCGCAACTGCAGTCCACTATCGACGCTGAGATGCGTTATGGCCTGAAATACGTCGAAGAGCAGGAAATTCTCTTCGGTGACGGTACCGGCGCGCACCTGAAAGGCATCGTGCCGCAGGCTTCTGCATATGATGCAGCCTTCACGGTTGAGCAGCAGAACGGTATTGACGATCTGCGTCTGGCCATGCTGCAGGCGCAGCTGGCGCGCTTCCCGGCTTCCGGCCACGTCCTGCATTTCATCGACTGGGCGAAGATTGAGCTCACCAAAGACACGCTGGGCCGCTATATCCTGGCAAACCCGGCGGCCCTGACCGGGCCGACCCTGTGGGGCCTGCCGGTGGTGGCGACCGAAGCTGCTGCCTTCCAGGGCAAGTTCCTGACCGGTGCGTTTAACGCCGCGGCGCAGTTGTTCGACCGTGAAGACGCCAACGTAGTGATCTCCACCGAGAACGCCGACGACTTTGAGAAAAACATGATCTCAATTCGCTGCGAAGAGCGCCTGGCGCTGGCCGTAAAACGTCCGGAAGCGTTCATCTACGGGTCCTTTACCGCGCCTGCTGCGGGTGGCGGTGCGTAATCCCTGACGGCGGCCTCCGGGCCGCTTTTCTTTTCCTTAAAGGAGACAGCCATGAAGCTGATCGCTATCAAACCCATTTACTTTGAAGGCCATGTTCTCACCGAAGGCACCGAGTTTGAAACGCTGGAGCAACACGGACGCGACCTTCTGGCCAGCGGTTACGCTCAGGAGCCTGGCGGGAAAAAGCCGGATCCTGAGAAAGATCAGAAGCCGAAAGGGAATGGCAAGGCCAAATAAGGAGCGGGCATGCTGACCAAAGAGCAGGTTAAAACACACTGCCGGATCGACGCCGACAGCACCGCAGAAGATATCTGGATCGAAACCAGCATCAAAGCGGCCGCCCTTTACGTTCAGAAGTGGACCCGACGCCGTCTTTACGGAAATGCAGCTGATCCACTGTACCTGCTTGACCCGGATGCGCTGCTTTACGGCGAAGATATCGAAATGGCCATGCTGATGCTTATCGCGCACTGGTACGCGAACCGGGAAGCGGTCATCACCAGTGGCACCTCTTCAACCGTTGATCTGGCCGTTGAATCGTTGCTTCAACCGTACCGCATTTATGGTGTCTGAGAGGAATTTATGGCCTGCTCCGGATGCGCCGCGCGGCGTGAATGGCTTAAAAAGTGGATGAAAATCGCCTATGAACGATCAACAGGTAAACCAGCTGCTGACAGCAATGGCAGCCCAGACAGCAGCGATGAACCGACTGGCGGAGTCAAACGAGGCTCTGACGGCGGTGATCTACCAGTCAATGGTAGTGGAAGAGAGTGATGCTGAACTTCCGCAGCATACTTACCTCAGCGGCAAGCCCAGGGGGTAATCATGCAGGCGGGGAAGCTCAATAAACGAATCACGCTTCAGAGACCAGTTAAAACGCAGAGTCCAGTTACCGGCGCGGTGGTTAATGGGTGGGCTGACCAGGCCGAGCTGTGGGCTAACGTTACCGATTTGTCTGCGCGCGATTTTGTGGCCGCGCAGGCGGGACAGAGCGAGGTAACCACACGGATCACTATTCGCTGGCGTGATGATGTCACGGATAAGCACCGCATTCGTTACCGCGGGCGCGTTTACGATATTCAGGGCGTACTGGAAGACGATAAAAGCGGCCGGGAGTATCTGACGCTACCCTGCTCAAGAGGGGTTAACGATGGCTGACGGCGTTGATTTCAGCATTATTGGCGTTGAGGCTTTGCTCGGTAAGCTGTCATCGGTCAGTGACGATCTGCGTCGTCGTGGCGGCCGGGCTGCGCTCAGGCGCGCCGGTAACGTGATTGTTGAAAAAGCGAAAGCGAATGCCGCCAGGATTGATGACCCGTTAACAGGCCGCAGCATTGCTGACAACGTGGCGATGCGCTGGAACGGCCGCCTCTTCAAAACCACCGGCAATCTGGGTTTTCGGATCGGCGTTCTTCACGGTGCAGTCCTGAAAAAAAATCCTGATCTCGGTGAAAATGCGCCGACGCCACACTGGCGCCTGATCGAGTTCGGTACCGAGAATGTGCGGGCGCAGCCGTTTATGCGCCCGGCGGCCGAAAGCAGTGTCGGTGAGGTGGTTAACGTGTTTGCCACAGAATACGAAAAGGCTATTGACCGTGCCATCAAGCGCGCGGCGAAAAAGGGAGTGCCACCATGATCGCCCCAATATTTACCGTCTGCGCTGCCAGCCCGTCGGTGGTGGCATTGCTGGGCGTTGAAACGCTGCGCCTCTATCCGTTCGGCCAGCAGGACGACAATGTGGTCTATCCGTACGTGGTGTGGCAGAACGTCACCGGCTCCCCTGAGAACTACCTGGCGCAGCGGCCTGATGCTGACGCATTCACGCTGCAGGTGGATGCCTATGCCGACACGGTAGATGAGGTGATCTCCGTCGCCGCTGCACTGCGCGATGCCATAGAGCCGCACGCACACATCACACGCTGGGGCGGGCAGGAAAAAGACCCCGAAACCAGACGCTACCGCTATTCGTTCGACGTGAACTGGATAGTGAAGCGATAACCCTCTCACCGGCCCTGAGCCGGTTTTTTTATGACCGGAGATAACCCATGTCTGTATTAACGCAAGGCACGCAGCTCTTTGTGCTTACTAAAGGCGCCGTGAGTGAAGTCGAATGCATCACCGCTTTTTCACCTGGCAGCAACCCTGCCGATCAGATCGAAGACACCTGCCTTTCTGAAAAGAACGATCGCACGTACAAGCGCGGACTGCGCACCCCGGGCCAGGCATCACTGACGCTTAATGCCGATCCCAAAAACGCCAGCCACATCATGCTCTACAACCTGTCCATTTCTGATGATGAAGAAGACCAGGAACTGACATTTGCAATCGGCTGGTCTGACGGGGAATCTTCGCCGACGGCGGCGGCATCCGGCACCGCCGGGGCGGTCGATGGTCTGGTTCTGCCGGACGATCGCACCTGGTTTGTGTTTAAAGGCTACGTTGCCGATTTTCCTTTCGACTTTGCAGCCAATACCGTCGTTTCCACCTCCGCTTCTGTCCAGCGCTCCGGCTCGGCCGTATGGATCCCGAAAGTACAGGCAGGCAGCTGATAACCGGCGGGCATGCGTCCCGCCAGGTTTCACATTTAACAGGATAAGATATGAAACTCAGTATTGATTCACTGAAACAGGCGGGTGCGTTTACCGGCCGCCCAGTAGCAAAAGAGATCACATGGAAGCAGGGCGATCAGGATTTTACCGCAACGGTTTATATCCGCCCGCTGGGTTACCACACCGCCATGACCGACGTGATGGCGGCGAACGGGCGTCTTGATGGTGTGGCCGGGCGCATCGCTGCATCAATCTGTGACGAAGAAGGTAAGCCGGTATTCACTCCGGCGGATATTACCGGCGAAGCAGACCCGGAGCGCGGCGCGCTGGACGGCGCATTGACTATTGCTCTGCTGGTGGCCATCCAGGAAGTTAACGATCTGGGAAAGAGTACCAGCTCAGCGCCGAAGACGAGTTCTGGTGCGAGCTCGTCCTTAACGGCATCGGTGGTAGAACCATCGCCGAAGCGCGGGAAGCGATCAGCTTCAAAGAGTCGCAGCTCTGGGCAAAATACCGGGAAAGATACGGCAGCCTGAACCCGATGATGCGGACGGAGTGGGGCGCTGCGCTGATCTCCTCAGTGCTAGCTAACGTCAACAAAGGCAAGGACGCTGCGGCATTTCGTATCAGTGATTTTGCGCCCCACATAGTCGAAACGCCCCTCTCTCTGGAAGATGCTATGAATGCCTGGAATTGATAAGCCAGGTTGAAGTTTTGTCATCGCTCAGTTCCCTGTTATTCTTTCAAAATCTGTGAAAGGAGGGGTGATGGCGCTTATTAAATGTAAGGAATGTGGTGAGGCAGTATCAAGCAAGGCAGATGTTTGCCCTAAATGCGGGGCACCTTTTAAGTTAAGGGTAAAAGGTCCTTCAGGATGCATGATGATATTGTTGGTTATAATTGGGGTTGTTTTTACTTTCTATTTCATAGCGAAAATGAGTTAAGTTAATAATTGATATTAATTTGTGTTGCTATGAATTAATAATTTAATCATGCGAATGCAAATCTACCCGCTCCGGCGGGTTTTTCATTTTAGGGCTTTATATGGCTGGAAAATCACTCGGCACACTAACTATTGATTTAATAGCAAAGGTTGGCGGATTTGTAGCGGGTATGGATAAAGCCGAGAGATCCTCAGCCAAGTGGAGACGGCAGATTGAAAGTGACGCTAAGGCGGCGGGTTCGGCTATCCTGTCAGTTGGTACGGTTGCCGCTGGCGCAGCTGTAGCAACAGCATCTGCTGGATTTGTCCTCTTAAAAACAATGTCCAATCAGGTAATTGAGACCGATCGCTGGGCTAAGTCCTTGAAGCTTTCCACTCAGGAGTTATTAGCTTGGCAATTTGCTGCGGAAAAAGCCGGGGTTTCAGGTGACCAGATGGCCGATATCTTCAAAGATATTGGAGATAAGATTGGTGACGCAGTTTTAAATAAGTCAGGTGAGGCGGTTGACGCCTTGAATGCTCTTGGTTTATCAGCTTTAAAGCTTTCAAAAATAACGCCAGACAAACAATTATTAGCAATAGGGGAGGCGCTAAGCAAGATCGGAACTAATGCTGAAAAAACAACAATATTAGAAAGCATTGGCAATGATCTCTCTAAATTACTTCCTTTATTTGATAACAACAATCAAAAACTTCAGCAGTTTATCCAATTAGCAAAAGATTATGGCGTAGCACCTTCTCCAGAATCAATTGATGATCTTGTTAAAGTGAACAATCTTTTTCAAGATATGGAGGCGCAAGCCAGCGGCCTGAAAATGGAAATTGCTGCTGGACTCGCAAAGGTAGATTTATCACCTCTTCAAAACGGTTTGGATGACCTAAAGAAAACGTTCACAGACCCAAAAGTGTTGCAGGGTTTAGCTGAAATGGTCGGTGGGATTGCGTCTTTAGTTGGGTGGATGGGTAAGGCTGCTTCAGAATTGGGGCGGCTGGTGGAGAATTTCCAAGGCGGCCAACGTGTTGCTGCCAATGCTTCTCGCAGTGAAATTGAAAGACGAATTAAAAACCTTGAATCAGACCTTAACGATCAAGGATTTCTTGCTGGCGTAAACCGCGTCGGAATGGATACTGAAGCCAAGCAGAAAGAGCTAAAAGAATTACGTGAGCGTCTGGCTGCTGTTAAAAATTTCCAGACTTCACTACCGACTAGCCCAGCTACATTTATCGCTCCAGTAAGTAGTGGTTATGCACTTGGTAATGGCGAAACTAATGGAAAGCAAACTGCGGATGCTGGTGCTAAAAAGCTAGAAAACGCCTTCAAGACTACAGAGCAAAGTTACCTTCGCCAGATTTCGCTGATCGACACAACCGGCAAAAAATCAGCCGAAGTGACCGAGCGGCAGAAGCTTCAGTTCGACATCGCCGATGGCAAACTGTCCGGACTTAACGACACCCAACGCCAGCGTCTTGAGCTACTGGCGACTGAAGTTGATCGGCTGAACGGTGTGAAGAAAGCCAATGAGGAAAACCTGAAGGTTGCCGAGTTCGTGGCAACGCTCCAGGCACAGAACGCCAACACTGCTGCGTCACTCAATGCAGATATTGCAGGTGCAGGCCTGAGTGATAAAGCGCGGGAGCGGATGAGGGAAATGCTTGGTATTCAGGCTGATTACCTTGACCAGCAGCGTGAGCTCGAAAAGCAATACCAGAGCGGCGATATTGAAAGTAAAGACCTTTATGACAGGAAAACCACTGCGCTCACCGATGCGCTACAGCAGCGACTGGCGATGCAACAGGATTATTACCAGAAGCTGGATGCGCTTCAGGGCGACTGGCTTGCTGGTGCCACGAATGGTCTGGCGAACTGGATAGACAGCGCGTCCGACTATTACAGCCAGGCGTCGAATCTCGTTGAATCCACGCTGGGTGGTTTTGTCGATAACCTCTCTGACGCACTTGCAGGTAATAAAGTGGACTGGGAAGACTGGTCGATGAGCGTGCTTCAGTCGTTACAGAAGATCCTGCTTAACGCGATGCTGGTGAACTCAATCAAGTCGCTGTCCGGTTCCGGGATGATGACCATGTTCAGCTTCGGATCCGGCAGCACTGGCGGTTCCACGCCATCAGGTGCCTATAATTCAGCCGCCGCCGGGGTGAAGCTTAATGCCAAAGGCGGCGTGTATGAATCAGCCGACCTCAGCCGCTTCAGTAACGGGATCGTGAACAGTCCGACCCTCTTTGCTTTTGCAAAAGGTGCAGGACTCATGGGTGAGGCCGGTCCGGAGGCGATCATGCCGCTGACCCGTGCATCGGATGGTTCGCTTGGGGTTCGCATGGTTAATGAAACGCTAAATTCCGTGGCCGGACAGGCTGGCGGAGCCTCTCATCCTATTCACCAGGAAATCCACGTTTCAGGTAACGGCGATGCCGCGCTTATTCAGGCGATGGAGCAGGCAGCACGCAAAGGTGCAGCTGAAGGTAGAAAGCAGGCGCGTCAGGACATGCTGCAGGACTTTCAGAGCCGGGGGCAGGGCCGTCGACTACTGGGCGTTTGATACCGTACATCGTAATTTTCAATGAGCCGAAAGGCAGGAGTTCGTTATGGCTACAGAGCAACAAGTTGAAGTATTTAATAAAGAACTTACTGAGCAGAAAAATGCGGCCCAAAAACAGGCCGCTACTATGCACGTTTCAAAGAATGAAATTACAGTAAAAGTGGATGATGTTAATTTTGTGCGTTTGTCAGCTTTTTAACCATTATCGCAATCTGTGCAATTGCTAACTGTGATGATGCCTGACCCTCGTTCTGAGCATAATAACGATCAAGATTAGCCAGGAGTTGTTCAGCAAATCCTGGTATTTGATCATTCAGCGTCCTGGCTAAAATTGCATACGCACCATTCAAAGCATATTGCGCAGTCGTGCTGTCTGGCAAAGGCATTTCATTTGCTATTGACTCTTCGAACTTGTAATTCATTTTCATTCCTTTAACAGAGGTAATCAGCCATCCCTCATTGTTATGGGCGTCAGTGTCCTACCACTCACGGGCTGAATACTCAACATAACCAGTTATGTAAATCAGTAACATCCTGATAAACGATCAGTAGTTAGCGTGTGCGCAAGTCAACAGGAGTATTTATGGCTGCACTTGAATGGCCCGCAGACATCTGCCCGTCATCCCTGACGTGGCGACCGGAAAGCAACGCAAAAACCTTTCGCAGTCCCTTTAACGGTTCATCGCAGACAGTGCGCTTTCCGGGTACCCGTTGGGTATGTTCGCTGACTTTTAATAACCTGTCAGATGACAAATCACGGCGCCTTGATGCGCTGATAGCCTCCCTTGACGGCGAGTTCGGCCGGGTGAAGATCCGTGACTGGGGACGGGGAGGGCATAAGCCCGACGGAACACCGCTGGTATCGGATCCGAATCAGTCTGGAATCGTGCTGATGACAAAAGGCTGGTCGCCGGGCGTGCTGGTACTGCGGGCAGGGGATTACCTCACCGTTAACGATGAGCTGAAAATGGTTACCGCGGACGTGGCAAGCGCCGCAGGCGGCACGGCGGTTATTCCGATAGCGCCGATGCTGCGCAGTCCTCCCCCGGCTAATGCGCGGATCGAGGTTCTGGCCCCTTACGGCATCTTCAAGCTGAAGGATAACCAGCAGGGCACCGGCAACCGTGTGCCGGGCGTGTTCACCAGTTACACGCTGGAATTTGAGGAGGCGTTCTGATGCTGTACAGCCCTTTTTCTGAGCAGATGGTCGATTACCTTTCACGAGACAGGGTGACGGCGGTGATCGCCACGCAGATCCAGTTTGAATCCGGTACCGCTTACGTGCATTCCGGTACCGGCACGCTGGTGCTCGGCGGCTACGTCTATTACGGCGTGGGCACGCTGGGCGCGGTTGATGACGTGCAGGAAACCGGAACAACCAGCCCGACACAGCTAAAACTGACGCTTTCAGGCCTCGATATGTCCCTGTTTGCGAAGACGCTGAACGAGCGCTGTGTGGGCCGCCCGGCGCAGCTGTATCTGGTGGCGCTGGATGATGCGGGCGTGGCACGGGTGGCTGACCTGATTTTCAAGGGCAAGGTTTCCTCGACCGGCGCAACCGCAGGGGATACAAACGCGCTGCAGTATACCGTCAGTAATATTTTTGAAGACTGGCAGCGTCCGTTTCCCGACCGCTTTACCAATGAATCGCATCAGGCCTCGCAGCCTGGAGATCGCATTTTTCGCTATGTGGCGCAGATGTCCGAGCGCCCGATCTACTGGGGCAGCAAAAAAGACGCGCCGGGATTTACCTATTCGTGAGGAAGCATGAAACACCCCGACTGGCATAACAGATTAATCACCGTGATAAGGGCCGCTGAACAGCGGCCTTTTTTATGGGGCGAGCATGACTGCTGCCTGTTCGCGGCGGACTGCGCACAGGCGATGTGCGGGGAGGATTTCGCTGCCGACTGGCGAGGCACTTATGAAAACGAGACGGGCGCGAAAAAGGCTATTCTGCAAGGTGGCGGCACGCTTGAAAACGTGCTGGCCCGTTATCTCGATGAAGTGCCGGTAAAACTGGCGCAGCGCGGCGATATTGCGGTGGTGGATAACGCCGGTGCCCGCTGCGCCGGAGTGATTTATGGTGGTGCGGTATGGGTGCCCGGTGAGTCCGGGCTGGTCAGTATGCGGGTGAAGCCGCTCAGTGTATGGAGGGTGCGCTGATGCCAGCTGCCATTCCTGTTATTGCCTCTGTTGCAGCGGGTATCGCGGCAGCGAACGAGGCCTATGCCATCGCGATGGCGATCACCATCGCCGCCCAGGTGGCGACCATGGCGCTGACCAAAAAGCCGTCTCTGGATGCCTACCGCGATAACGCCGAGCGCAAGCAGGTTCTGCGCGCCGCCGCCGGGCCGAAGACGGTAGTGTACGGGCGCACGCTTTCCGCCGGGACGCTTTTTTTTGCCGAAGAGCAAACGGGCGCCCAGACGGATGGCGAGATGCTTCATCTGGCGATCACGCTGGCCGGGCACCCGCTCAGCAGCACCGGTAAAATTCTGCTGGGCGATGATGAGATCGATACCTTCGGAGCCAGCGCCACGTATGAAGTGCATAACGACCGCCAGACCGCCGATCCGTATATGCTGGCGAACTGCGCGTCGTGGAAACCGGACATGATCGGGCGCGGGATCACCTGGCTGCGTCTGAGTCTGAAATTCGACGCCGCGAAGTTTCCGGCGGGCATTCCCAATGTGCGCGTGGAGAAATTCGGGCGGAAGGTTTACGACCCGCGCACCGGACAGACCCTTTACAGCAACAACGCTGCGCTGTGCATTCTGGATTATTACCGCAGCTACCTGAAGGTGCCCGACAGCGAAATCAACTGGGATCAGTTTCAGGAGGCGGCCAACATTTCAGACGAGATGGTGGCGCGCGCTGATGGCACTATGGAGCGGCGTTACACCCTCAACGGTGAATTCGATCTCTCCGAGAACAAGGCCAGTATTCTTGATGCAATGCTGGCTGCATGTGCCGGTGAGCCAACGTATGTGGGAGGAAAGCACGGCATGCTGGCAGGGGCTTATTACGGCCCGGCTACTGAAGTGATCACTGAAAGTCAGCTTGCTGGCGATCTCGAAATCATGCCGGAGGTGTCGCAGTCAGAACGCGTTAACACCATCAAAGGCACCTTTATCGACCCGCTGCAGAACGACTCTGAAGTGGATTTCCCCGCAGTATCAGTTACTGACTGGGTCGCTGAGGACGGCGTTGAAATCGCCCAGGATCTGAAGCTCCGTTTTGTGACCAGCGAATACCAGGGACAGCGCCTGGCTGATATTAAACTCAAGCGTACCCGCATCTCCCGCACGCTGAACGTGACGCTGAATCTCAGTGGCTACCGTTACCGTCCCGGTATGTACGTGAAAGTGAATTTCCCGACACTGGGTATCAGTAATGTTGAAATGCGCGTTACTGACTGGAAGTTCGGGATGCAGAACGGTGTGCAACTCACGCTGAAACAGGAAACGGCAGACGTCTGGGGAGGTGCCATTGGCAAACCCATTACCCGGCCACCTTTCACGCAGCTTTCTCCCGGTGGCGTGGCGCAGCCGCAGAACCTGAAATACACCGTCGAGGAAATCGGACAGGTGGTGCAGGGCGTGCTGTCCTGGCAGAACGTCGGGCAGTACGTTTACAACAAGGTGATCATCCGCAGGAACGGAGTGACGGTGCTGGCGGTCCAGGTGCCGGGTTCATTTACCC
>Ga0209795_10000663_pt1 | contig 24987 bp, 21 predicted proteins | sample AgamicOrMarz_FD_187166 | JGI IMG/M metagenome (GOLD analysis project Ga0209795, IMG submission 187166) | Agave microbial communities from Guanajuato, Mexico - Or.Ma.rz (SPAdes) (version 2) | ecosystem: Host-associated > Plants > Phyllosphere > Phylloplane/Leaf | place: Guanajuato, Mexico...
TTCAATGTGGTTCCTCCTAAAAAAACAGATTGATTCTAATTATTACATTATGTTGCTCAAGAGTATGAAATATTATAAATATGATTCTTAAAAAACAGGCCCAGTTCGATCAATTTTCGCTTTTACGGAAGTTTTGAACTTAACATTCTTATATTCTTTGTCCCAATTTATTTTTTTCCATAAATCTGGATAAGAGCTAGATAAGATTCCTCCAATTCCTAATGCGTCACAATTTGCTTCCAATAATGATTTAGTGATTTCATCAGACTGTTTAGTAAGAATTTTTGAAACATCTTTATTTAATTTGTCTTTGTTAAGCTTTTCGCCTACCTTACCTGTATAACTAGTAATTGTTAAATGAAGAGTTATATTAATTCTACAAGTTATTTTTTTAGTTTTTTTATCTACTTTCAAATCTAAATCTCTTTTCATTGTTTTTACTACAAAAGAAATTGAACGATGGCTTCCTAATTCTACAGCCATTTCAGCATATTTATTTAATCGATCCATTAGTAACAATAATAGACTTCCTTTTCCATTAGGTAAGCTAATTCCTGAAAACTTATCCCCATTAAATAGGTCTACTCCACCGATTGTAATTTTATCATTTTCGTCTTTTGTCACAAAAGGTAAAATGATATCTCGACCTGTATCTGTAATTTGTGACCATGCTGTAAAAGCAGTTTCTTTCGGAATCTTTGTTGTATCCTCAGCAGCCTCTAAACCTTTTAATACGACAAATGCAATAGGACTAGTTCCTGGGTTGAGGGAAATAATGTCTGAAGCCTTATCTTCTGCTATTACAATTCTAGTAGAAATATAGGCCTGTCTCGGGCGATAAAAAAGTTCTAAATAAGGGTAAATTCCTTTTCTAGCAAGATCTCTTCCAATTAAGATAATATGCGATTTACTTACATCAATTAGGCCAGGTAGTTTATTATTAATGTCAATTCCCATTCCAGAAACACTAGGTCGCTTTACTTTAACAAGTTCGTCCTTAACTTCAAACTGTCCTCCACCTTTATTTTCAATATTTAATGCTCTAATTGTAGCTAAAATATTATCATCTTGATCTAAATCGAAGCTAATGCCATTAACCATTTTTTTATTTACTAATAAATTTTGATCCCAACAGCTTGCTAAAAAAAAGGTAAACAAACATAAGGTTATCAAAAATGATTTTCTTATAATTGTTCACTCCTTTCAGTTTTTGAAATAATGAAGGATAGACAAAACAGAATGAAGGGAAGTCCAAATACAACCACATAGCTTAAATAAGTTACGTATTTATCAAAGATAGCTAGTTGATCTTCATCAAATGGTATGATTGTTATGAAAAAAATTAAGATTCCACTAATACATACATTTTTCTTAAATGTTTTTTCATTACTGATACTTTTAGCTGATAAAAATAAGTAAAGTATTACCGAAGTTGTCATTGGTACAATCCAGACCGATATGAAAATCAAATCTAAGCGGTCGATCATTTCAAACGAAAGGGCTTTAAATAAATATAAAACAGGCTCCCTAATTTGCAAAAGTTGTGTTGGACTAAAGCTTACTAAGCAAATAAAGGTAAAATATGTATAGAATAAGGTCACAGAGAAATTGGCAAGACTCACAGTTTTTAATATCCCTTTTTTAGTATCAAGCACAAAAGGAAAAATTAGTAAAAGACTTTCAAATCCTAATATCGAGAGTAATGATCTATGACTTCCTATAATTATATTTTTTACTCCTGAATGCCCAATCGGTAGAATATAGTGAAAATCTTTTGGTAAATAAAAGGTAAAGAACGATAGTAAAAATAGAAGGATGATTAGAACCGATGCTAATACAAAAAATCTAGATATGATTCTTAAGTCACTAATTGTTAAATAAATGCTTGATAAAATAATAATTAATGAGAGTATCCATACTGGAGTTAACGGTAATAACCAAAGAGTTACGGTTCTGATAAAAAGTGCACAAGCCAGACTTCCAATCATAATAAAATAGATATAGATAAATAAGTTACAAAACTTTCCTACATATTTACCTAAAATTTTTTTGGTAATATCTGTATAAGTAGCATATGGGTATCTTCTTAGTAAAAGCCAGTAAATGAATAATGTAATTTGGACTGCTACTCCTGCAATTAAGGTAGAGATCCACCCATCACCTTTTGCCGTACTTTGAACCGCATTTGGTAATGCGAGTAGTCCAATACCAATTTGACTCTGGATAATAAAAAAATAGAGCTGTAATTTAGAAATCGAATTACTATTGGTTATCATTTTTTCTTCCACACCCTAGATATTCTTTGCTGTGTAATCTTTTGAGGACGTGCATCAGTTGGTCTTGTATTTTGTTTCCATGATGTCAGTCTAAAGAAAGTATCCTTTATATCTTCCTTTCGAAAAGGTGCCATCGGAGAAAAGTACGGCATGCCAAAAGATTTTAATTTACACATATGCATAAAAATTAACATTAAAGTTAGTGTGATCCCAAAGAAACCTAGAATTGAAGCCATAATCATCGTTGGAAAGCCCAATAGTCTCATACTAGTCCCCATCTCACTAACTGGTGCTACGAATGAAGCTATTGCTGTAAAGCCAATTACAACGATCATCGTATTTGATACTAAATGTGCTTCAACTACTGCTGTACCAATAACTAGCCCACCAACTATACCAATTGTTTGAGCGATAGGAGAAGGTAGTCGAATAGCGGCTTCCTTTAGTAGCTCTAATATGATTTGCATTGCAAAAGCTTCGACGAGAGGGAGAAATGGTACAAACTCTAAAGAAACCCTAATTGAATAAAGAAGACCTAAGGGTAGTATTTCAGAGTGGAAAGATACGATTGCAATGTATATGGCAGGTAAGCTAATTGCAACAATAAAGCTAAATACCCTAATAATTCGAAAAAACGAACCAATCAACCATCGATGATTATAATCATCCGGAGCTTGATAAAAAGCGAAAAAGGTAATTGGTACAATAGAAACTGTTGGATTCCCATCTACAAGTAAATTTATTTTTCCATCTAAAAGATATGATGCAGCTCGGTCTGGTCTTTCTGTATTTAATACTTGTGGAAATGGTGAAAACGTACTATCCTCAATTAATTCTTCTAGTTGTCCCGTTGAACGAAGACTGTCTAATTCAAGACCTGAAATTCTTTCTTCTATGACTTCGACAAGTTTTCGATTTACAATAGAATCGATATAAACCATAGCAACCCTAGTATTCGTAATCTTACCGATCGTAAAATACTTAACCTTTAGTTCTGGTGTCCGTATTCGTTTTCTTAGTAATTGTATATTTGTATTTATACTTTCAACAAAACCATCACGGGGACCATTAATGTTTTGTTCATTAGCAGGTTCTTGAATTGCACGTTCCTTATCATCTGAAGCTGCTGCTAGAATTCCATTTGAACAATTTTCTTCTAAAATTAGACAAAATCCGTCTAATAAACTATCTCCTAATTCTGAGATGTTTGTTGAGTTTTTAATCTCATATGATTTGACGATATTGCCTGTCTCATCCTTTGTTTCTCTTAAAATAGGCTCAATAATAAATGATTGAAGTGCCTCAATTTTTATCATTGACTCAAGAAACAAAATAGCAAAAATCTGGACATTTTTATGGATAATCTTAACAACCAAATCTTCTGTATGACTTAAATAATCTTGAATCATTTCTATATTATTTTTAAGATTATTTGATAAGACTTCTTCTTTATTTGACTTAATTGTTGTTGTATTGGTTCTCATATTGATACCTCTTTGATGGAAGGTCTAATTAGGTTTATTCTTTCCAAAATTAGGTTGTGTATGCAATGAAGACTCATATGAAAAATCATTTAAGATTCCGTTTTTTAGATTAACAATAACGTATAATATTAGTTTTCTAAAAAGTAGAAAAATCGAATCTTGTAGAAATAAACTTGTTGACTTTTTATTTTTTGCATAATAATATAAGGACAATTAATTTAAATAAACATCCATAATAACTTTGCGTTGACGAAGAGTAGTAACGATTACGGAAACTAAAGAGAGCTGATGGTTGGTGCGAATCAGTGTGAAAGTAATCGCGAATGGACTTCCGAGCATTCAAACCGAACCTTAAATAAGTAGTAGGCTTTGGCGAGTAGTCTTCTCGTTACAAAAGACGGGTATTCAATGGAAAGTTGATTGGATACCGACAAAGCGAGCTGTTAATCAGCTAATGAAGGTGGCACCACGGGTCTCTCGTCCTTTTTTAAAGACGGGGGGCCCTTTTTGTATTTATTTAAAATTAAATAATAATAAATCGCTGAGTAAGAAGAGTAAATATTGGTGAATGTCACAGAGAGTTAGACAATGGTGGGAGTCTAATACAGGAACCTTTATCGAATGGGCTTACGAGAGGTATCTTGAACAGTAAAGTAGGGATGCACGGATTTCCACCGTTAAAAGGATAGGGTATCGGAATTATTTAAGTAACTTATTCCCGTATCCGAAAAGTGGGATTCAGATCAATCTGATCCAATCTGAGGTGGTACCGCGGTAGCAACTAATCGTCCTCTATATGCACAAACTTTGTGCGTATAGGGGACTTTTTTTATATTCATCATTAAATTTTTGGAGGTCGAACAAATTGTCAGTACAAAACAAAGCAGAAATAATCATTGAAACGATAATGGGGGATTTGTTTACACCGATTTCATTATTTAAGAAATTGACCACTAGCAAAAAGTTTTTATTTGAAAGTTCATTTAAGCATAAAGATTCTGGGCGTTATTCATTTGTTGGTTCAAAACCAGCTTTTGAATTGATTGGGACAAATCAAAGTGGTCAAATCATCTATAAAAATGGTCAAAAAGAAGAATTTGTTGGAAATCCACTTTTAAAACTGAAAGAGTTAATACCAATGCATGATTGCTTAGAAGTTCAGGATATCCCTTTCATTGGTGGGGGAATTGGATATGTAGGATATGATATGATCCGTCAGTTTGAAGAAATCGGAGTTGAGTTGGAAGACGTTATCGGAATGCCAGATCTCCATTTAATGTTTTTTGAAGTCATTATTGTATTTGATCATTTGGAACAGAAAATTCATTTGGTTGGAACAAAGCTTTCTGACGAAACAACATTAGAAGATTTGAAGAGTGAAATTCAGAAGTATAAGCAAGTAATTCTCGCTAACTCAAATCATGAGGAGGAAGTAAAACCTGTTGTATTTTCTACTTTCGAGTCTGAAGTTAGTAAAGCTGACTACATGTCCAAAGTAGAAAAGGCAAAGTCATTTATTCAAAAAGGAGATATTTTTCAAGTCGTTCTATCACATCGAATGGGAGCAAAATTTGAAGGAAATCCATTTGACTATTATCGGAAATTACGAATCCAAAACGCGTCACCATATATGTATTATATCGATTTTGGTGATAGCGTTGTCGCTGGTACTTCCCCTGAAAGCTTAATAAAAGTTAAAGATAATCAGGTCATAACGAATCCAATAGCCGGTACGAAACGAAGAGGGAAAACCAATGAACAAGACTTAATGATCGAAAGAGATTTATTACAGGATGAGAAGGAACTTGCTGAACATAAAATGCTTGTTGATTTAGGAAGAAATGATTTAGGCAAAGTTTGCGAGTTTGGATCAATCCAATTAGAAAAATATATGAACGTTGAGAGATACAAATATGTAATGCATATTGTTTCCGAAGTTAGTGGGCAATTAAAAAAAACACATACTTCACTTGATGCTCTTATTGCTTGCTTACCAGCTGGAACCGTATCTGGTGCACCTAAGATTAGAGCAATGGAAATCATTAATGAATTAGAGAGTTCAAAACGAGGGGTATATTCTGGTGCAGTTGGTTATGTATCCATTAATGGAAATCTTGATTTTGCATTAGCTATTCGAACGATGATTTTAAAAAATCAAATGGCCTATATTCAAGCAGGAGCAGGCATTGTTTATGACAGCAAACCCGAACATGAATATGAAGAAACCATTAATAAACTAAAAGCTTTTTTGGAGGAAAATCATGATTTTAATAATTGATCACTATGATTCTTTTACTTACAATCTTTATCAATTTTTGGGTGAGCTTGGCGAAGAAATGAAAATCGCTAGATATGACAAAATTTCGATTGATGAAATAAAAGAAATGAGTCCAAAAGCAATCATTCTTTCTCCGGGACCAGGTAAGCCCGAAGAGAAGCAGGAAACGAATGAACTCATTCAAACTTTTCATAAAACAGTCCCAATATTAGGCATTTGCTTAGGGCACCAAGCAATCGGTTATGCATTCGGTGCAAAAATTAGTAAAGCTAGACAAATCAAACATGGCAAAACATCGAAAATTAGGCATGATGGTAGCAACTTATTTGCCTACATGTCTCAACCGTTAGAGGTTATGCGATACCATTCACTGGTAATTGAAAAGGAAACGATACCGCCAGTATTTGAAACTTTAGCATTTTCAATGGACGATCAAGAAATCATGGCTATTAAACACAGAAAATATCCAATCTACGGTATGCAATTTCATCCGGAATCTATTGGAACAGAATACGGTAAACAACTTTTAATAAACTTTTTAAATGAAATAAAGGAGGAATTAAAAGATGAAAGAGTACCTTCAACGCTTAGCTAATCGAGAGTCCTTTACAGTAGAAGAAATGCAAGTAGCTGTCGGGCGGATGCTACAGGATGATCGAATATCAGATAGTGAAATTGCAGCATTCCTAGTTGCTTTAAAAACAAAAGGTGAAACAGTAAACGAAATAGCAGGACTAGTAAACGCGATTCGAAATCATACAGTAGGATTTACTAGGAAGTTTCATAATGTCATTGATAATTGTGGGACTGGTGGAGATAATTCATCGAGCTTTAATGTGAGTACAACATCAGCGTTTGTAATTGCGGGAAGTGGAATTCCAATTGCAAAACATGGAAATCGTAGCATGTCCAGCAAAACAGGTAGCGCCGATGTATTAGAACAATTAGGTGTGGAGCTATCGATTCCAACACAAGCTTCTGAGGAGCTTTTAGATGAAATAGGAATTACCTTTTTATTTGCACCGTATGTTCATCCAAGATTGAAAAAAGTTATGAAGGTTAGACGTGAGCTACAAATTCCGACCATTTTTAACTTAATTGGACCTTTAACAAATCCAGTTGAATTAGAGACCCAGCTATTAGGAATTTACAGAAGAGATTATTTAGAAGTATTTGCAGAAGTACTAAATAAATTAGGACGTAAACGAGCGATTGTATTAAACGGTGCAGGGCATTTAGATGAAGCATCGTTAGCTGGCGAAAATCATATCGTCCTACTTGAAAATAATGAACTGAAAAAGATGACACTTCATCCGGAAGAAGTTGGATTAACTTCTTACCCAAATACAGAAATCAAAGGTGGAGATGCAAAGAGGAATGCAGATATTCTTCTTCGAGTATTAAAAGGAGAAAAAGGAGCTTTTAGAGATACGGTTTTATTAAATGCTGGATTAGCAATCTATACTTCAGGGGTTGTCAATCAGATTACAGATGGTATTAAGAAGGCTGAAGAGAGCATCGATTCCGGCGCAGCTTATGAGAAATTACAAAAACTAGTCGAAAAAACTAGCAAACTAAAAAGAGAGGTTATTTAAATGGAAACCATTTTAGATCGAATTATTTCTCAAAAACAAATCGAAGTTAAAAGTTTGAGGGCTATTAGTCGGAAAATAACGAATGAAACAAGGAATTTATCATTAATTGAACAGTTAAAAACTGCAAATCATTTATCGATAATTGCAGAGTTTAAACGAGCATCACCATCAAAAGGAGATATTAATACAAATCTTAATCCTGTAGAACAAGCAAAGAAATATGAAGAAAATGGAGCAGCTGCAATCTCTGTTTTAACTGATCCAACTTTCTTCAAAGGTTCCTTTAAAGATCTGAAAATTGTGCGTGATGCCGTTAATATTCCGATATTATGTAAGGATTTTATTATCGATCCAGTTCAAATAGATATCGCAAAAGAGCATGGAGCAAACATTATTTTACTAATTGCTGCTGCATTACCTTTTACAGAATTAAATCATTTATATCAATATGCTAAACAGCAAAATCTTGAAGTATTGATGGAAGTACATGATGAGGAAGATTTAGAAAAAGCACTAAAGATTAAGCCCGAGCTATATGGCATTAATAACCGAAATTTAAAAACATTTGAAGTGAATTTAGGTGTGACAGAAAGACTAGCACCATTGATTCAAGCAGACGGAGGTTTCATTATTAGTGAAAGTGGAATTTTCAATCAGTATGATGCAAAACGTGTAAGAGATGTCGGGGCAAACGGAATTTTAGTCGGAGAGGCATTAATGAGGAGCAATGAATTATCATCTAACATGAGCGAGCTGATGGTTCCTATTCTAAAGGAGGCTAAGCAGTGAAAGTGAAAATTTGTGGCATTACCGATTTAAAAACAGCTAAATGTGCAATCAATGCAGGAGCTGATGCCATTGGATTTGTATTTGCAGAAAGTAAGCGTCAAATTGAAATTTCTGAGGCAAAAAAGATCATCGAATCACTGCCAGATTCGGTGTTGAAGATTGGCGTTTTTGTAAATGAAACAAAGGAGACATTGGAATCCATTTACGAGGAAGTTGGTTTAACACATCTTCAGCTACATGGAGATGAAACGCCAGAATTTTGTCGTTCATTATCCTTTCCAGTAATCAAAGCTTTACGAGTTCAGTCGGAAAAGGACGTTGAAAAAATCGCAGAATATGATTGTGATTATATTTTAGTAGATAGCCCGAGTGGAAAATATCGTGGCGGAAATGGAACAACATTTAACTGGGATCTTGTTAAATCAAAGAAAATAGATAACTTGATTTTAGCCGGTGGATTGACGATTGAGAATGTAATACCAGCAAGTAGCGTCGTAAAACCAATAATGGTTGATGTAAGTAGTGGAGTCGAAACGAACGGGAAAAAAGATGAAGAAAAAATAAAAAGTTTTATAAAAAAAGTTAAATTAGGAGGAATTTAAATGTCTACGTACACACTTCCAGATGTAAAAGGTCATTTCGGTATGTATGGAGGAAAATATATACCTGAAACGCTTGTTCAAGCCATAACTGAATTAGAAGAAGCTTATTCAAATATTAAAGATGATCCAGCATTTAATGAGGAAATTGAAAACTTGTTAAAGGATTATGTAGGTCGCCAAACACCTCTTTACTTTGCAGAAAATTTAACTAAGCATGCTAACGGAGCTAATATTTATTTAAAACGTGAGGATTTAAATCATACTGGTGCTCACAAAATTAACAATGCGATTGGTCAGGCATTACTTGCGATTCGAATGGGTAAACGAAAAATCGTTGCTGAAACAGGAGCGGGACAACACGGTGTCGCAACTGCAACAGTTTGTGCTCTATTAAATTTAGAATGTGTTATTTTCATGGGTGCTGAGGATGTTCGTAGACAAGAACTGAATGTGTTCCGAATGGAATTACTTGGCGCAAAAGTGATTAGTGTTGAATCCGGAAGTGCGACATTAAAGGATGCAGTAAATGAAGCCCTTCGGTATTGGGTTGCAAATGTAGATGACACTCATTATTTATTAGGATCAGTAATGGGGCCACACCCTTTTCCTATGATGGTAAGAGATTTCCAAAGTGTAATTGGAAAAGAAACAAGACAACAATTTTTAGCAAAGGAAGGTAAACTTCCTAATGCAGTAGTAGCTTGTATTGGCGGAGGAAGTAATGCAATTGGTATGTTCCATCCATTTATAACGGATGAAAGTGTGAAGTTATTTGGAGTAGAAGCGGCTGGGCATGGAATCCATACAGATAAGCAAGCAGCATCTTTAACTAAAGGTGTACCAGGCGTATTACACGGTGCATTAATGTATTTACTTCAAGATGAAGATGGTCAAATACAAGAAGCCCATTCAATTTCTGCAGGGCTTGACTACCCAGGAGTAGGTCCTGAGCATTGTTATTTGAAAGATATTGAACGAGTAAAATACGAATCGATCACAGATGAAGAAGCACTTGAAGCATTCCAATTACTAGCAAGATTAGAAGGAATAATCCCAGCATTAGAAAGTGCACATGCAGTTGCATACACAATAAAGCTGGCAGCAACGATGAAGAAAGATGAAAATTTAGTCATCTGTTTATCTGGTAGAGGCGATAAAGATGTTCATACTGTTCGTGAGAGATTAAAGGAGGGAAAATAATGATGTTAAATCGAATTGAATTCCAATTTTCAGAACGACTTAAAAAAGGTGAAAAGTTATTTATTCCTTATATAATGGCAGGTGACGGAGGTCTAGAAGTTTTAGGGGGAAGACTTGCTTTACTAGAAAAATTTGGCGCATCAGCAATCGAAATAGGTATTCCATTCTCAGACCCAGTAGCAGACGGACCAGTAATTCAACAAGCGGGAATTCGAGCATTACAAGTTGGTACAACATTAAAAGCTGTAATTGAAAAAATAAAAGAAGTACGTAAATTAATTTCTGTACCATTAATCGTCATGACATATATGAATCCCATTTTAGCTTATGGAATTGACAGGTTCGTATCTGACCTCCAGCAAGCAGGAGTAGACGGCTGTATTATTCCTGACCTACCAATCGAAGAAGAAGAAATTATCACTCATCAACTTGATGAATTTGGAGTAGAACTAATTCGTTTAGTCACAATGGCTACTCCAAAAGATCGAATCATAAAAATTGCTGAAAAAGGAAGAGGGTTCTTATACACAGTAACAGTAAAAGGGATTACTGGTGTTCGAAATGAGCTAGACGCCAGCCTATCATCCTTTTTAAAAAGTGTTAAAGAAATTAGTAATAAACCTGTTATAGCTGGATTCGGTGTATCTAACCCAGAACAAGTAAAGGAATTAAGCCAAGATTGTGATGGAGTTATTGTTGGAAGTAAAATTGTTGATTTATTTAATCAAAATAAGATCAATGAAATTAAACGTTTAATGGAATCAAGTTTAGTAAGCGAGGAAGTAATCTAATATAAAGTGAATCAGGCTATTTAAGTGGCCTGATTTTTTTATGTTGATCTTACCTTAGCTCGGAAATAAAGCAGAATTTAGCTAATAATTAGTCTGTATTAAGCTTTTTAGATGAAAAAGTTTGCTTAGGATTGATAATATCATCTGATTTTAGTGGGATTTCATCATAAATACGGTAAGCGGTATGGGTATTTATTAGCGTTTAATTGCGATTTTCTTAATTTTAATTGCAGATTTCCTATTTTTATTTGCGATTCCGGGGATTTGATTGAAGATTCAGCATTTTTAATTGCGATATCGAATTTTATTTGCAGTACCTCAAATATTTCAAAATGATCCAAAAGTATCCACAAAATAAGGACTGTTCCATAAAAAACTCAACTACAAACTATCCACTAATTTTGCAGTTCTCCACATTTTTATGGGAAGTTTTCCACATAATAGCGGAGTATCCACAAAAAACACACTCCAAAAAAATATAACTACAAACTATCCACAGAAATATATATTATTTAAAAAGTTCTCCACAATTGCAGAGTACGTTCATTTTTCTCTCTAGGACATATGTCCTTTCCAAACAACCTTCCAATATCGTTTAATAATGAAGAAATCAAAATGTCAGGAGAGAACTAGATGAAAGGAATTTTATTAGCAATTGTTGGTGGAGCACTCATTACACTACAAGGGGTTGCAAATTCACAAATTAGCAGTGATATTGGTACTTGGCAAGCAGCTACGATTACGCAGTTCACAGGTTTTATTGTAGCTTTATTCATACTACTATTCATAAAAGATAAAAAATTAGCTGATGTTAAGAACGTGAATCCAATTTATTTAACAAGTGGAGCATTTGGGGCATTTATTATTTTTTGTAACGTAACAGCGATCCATCTTAATGGAGTTACATTTTCAATATCAACCCTTTTAATTGCACAGTTAAGTTACACTTTTATCAATGATAGTAGAGGCTGGTTCGGAGTAAAAAAGCTAAATATTAGTCCGTCTCAATTTTTTGGAATTGGTATGATGATGATTGGTGTGATCGTGCTAGGATCTTAAAAGTAATTGTTGGAGGTGAAGTTAACTTGAAAGTCACTAGTCATATTGAACAAATTAATCAATTTTTAGCTGAACTTCATATTGAAGAAGTGTTTAATGAGGATTTAAAAGGTCATATGACTCTTCATCGATTCATGCAAGGAGAGCTTATTTGCTCCCAAGGAGACTTACCACAAAATTTGTTTGTTTTAGTAAAAGGGAAAGTCAAAGTTTATACAACTACAGCAGAGGGTAAAACATTAATTCTTTCATTTAAAAAGCCTCTTGAATTAATTGGCGACATTGAATATGTAAGAGGTTCAAATTATATAAACACGGTTGAGGCTGTTTCTGCGGTTGAAATGATTGCTATAGATTATCGATGGCTAAAAAAGTTTGCTAAAGACTATGCACCATTTCTTCAGTTTTTATTAGATATTATAACGGAAAAGTTTCATATTAAGTCGAATGCGATGAGTTTTAATTTAATGTATCCTGTCGAAGTTCGGCTAGCGAGTTATCTATTATCAGTTTCATACGATGAAACGAATTCTTTACTAAATGATAATTTAAATACGATTAATCTCAAAGATGCAGCGAATCTGATCGGAACAAGTTATCGACATGTTAATCGAGTTATTCAACAGTTTTGTAAGGATGACCTAGTGGAGCGGAAAAATGGGGGTATCCTTATTAAGAATCGAGCTGGCTTAAGTGTTCTTGCTGGTAATAATATATATGAATAACATTTTTTGGATTTATACAGTCATTTTTTGGAGGTGAAGCTGATGCTTTATGGTTTAATATTATCTTTAATTTCAGGATCCCTAATTGGTTTACAAAATATATTCAATAGTAAGGTAAATGAGCGGACAGGAATATGGGTAACGACAACATTTGTATTAGGAATGGGCTTTTTAGCTTCTTTCGTAATGGGTCTAATATTTGATGGTAAGCTATTATTTGTTTTAGATAATATGAAAAATTGGTATTGGATTAGCGGAATTGTCGGTGTAGGTGTTGTATTCTGTTTAACGAAAAGTACTAGAATTCTAGGGCCAACTTATGCTATATCAATTGTTCTTACTTCTCAATTAATGTTTGCATTATTATTTGATTCTAGAGGATGGCTCGGACTTGAGAAAGTACCGTTTTCTTCTAAGCAATTAATTGGTGTTTTACTTATTTTAAGTGGTATATTAATTTTTAAATTAAACGGAATTAGTTTTAAACGTATTAAGCTAGTTAAAAATCAATCTAGTAAAATATGAATTAAATAAATAGAGATGGGGAAATGTTATGAAAACATACACAACATTATTATTAGATGTAGATGATACATTATTAGATTTTGGTGCAGCAGAAAAAGTAGCATTACATTCTCTATTTAAAGATCAAAAATTACCATTAACGGATGAAGTTAAGGCAAGGTACAAAGAAATAAACCATGGACTTTGGAAGTCATTTGAAAAAGGTAAAATAAGTCGAGATGATGTGGTGAACACACGTTTTTCAACCTTATTTAAAGAGTTTGGTATTGAAGTTGACGGTTTTCTGCTGGAACAGTCTTACCAAAGTTATTTAGGAGAGGGAAATCAATTAGTTGAAGGTGCGTATGAATTACTTACAAGTCTTCAGCATAAGTTCGAATTATATATTGTTACAAACGGAGTTTCAAAGACACAATACAAACGTTTGAATGCGGCTGGTATTTATCCTTTCTTTAAAGATATTTTCGTTTCTGAGGATACTGGTTATCAAAAACCGATGAAAGAATACTTTCAATATGTATTTGATCGAATTCCAAATTTTGAATTAGATAAGACATTGATTATTGGAGATTCATTTAGCGCGGATATAATTGGTGGGGCAGGGGCAAGAATTGATACTTGCTGGGTCAATCCAAAAATGCTTTCAAATGACTCAGATGTAGTTCCAACCTATGAAATACAAAAACTAGATGAACTTTATAAGATTTTAAATATTGAACAGAAGGTTTTAGTTACTTCATCTAACTAAGACCTCTTAAAAAGCAAAGTTTTTCCTCAATCTGATCGTTGATTTTTGAACTTTGTTTACACACTTAAAGCAAAAAGTTAGATACTTTTTGCTTTTTTATTTTACACAAATTAGAAAATATTGGAATAAAAATCATTGACACTGATAATCATTATCACTTATTATGATAATGTGTTTAATATTGATAATAATTATCATTATCATCTGTTTGGAATTAAATGAAAATCGTTAGAGGATGTGTAGAAATGATTAATATTCAGAACAAAGATGAACTAACATATTATGATCATTTAGATCAGGAAGAGTTAAAAACTTTGGATTATCTTAAAAGTGAAAAACCTGAATTATTGGTAGGCTATCTTTCTAATGTGAAAGCAGGAAGAAGAGGAATTTTTCAACGTCTTTTTCAAGCGTTTATAAGAGAAAAGTTAATACCAGATGAAAGAATTACCTGGATAAATGGCGAAGTGTCAAAAATTAACGTAAATCTACCTAGTGGAAGACTTCTGCAAGTTTCTGTTTGCAAATTCCACTCACTTGGAAGATTCGATCTAACTAATGATGTAAATTTAATTGATAAAACATTATCTAACGAACTAATGCATCCTGTTGAACTGATTGAGTTATTAAAGAACGAAGGTATGTTGGAGGAAGCAACTACAAAGCAGTATGAACGATTTAAGCACGAAATTCAAAATGGTGTTGCCAATCTAACGTTGGCCCTAACGGGTGCTACAATCAATCATCAAGAATTAGTGGAAAAGGCTAAACAATTTTCGGTTCATTCTTCAATAGAATGGGCTCTACATCAAAAGAAACAGGATAAAGAATTTAGTCCACTTGCATTTTTTGAACAATGTGTAGTTGAAGGGCATCCTTTACATCCTGGAGCCAAAACCAAGTTTGGCCTTAGTGTCGAAGAGGTAATTCAGTACTCACCGGAATGGGGTGGCAAACCAGGAGTAGTCATTATTGCAGTATCAAAAGACCTTTGTCGAACGACATCCATTGATCAAACTACTATTACAAATTGGTTATATAAAGAGTATGAAAGTCTACAGCCTGCTGTTGAAGCGGTTTTACATAATAAAGGCTTACAACTTAGTGATTTTGAATTGATACCAGTTCATCCATGGCAATTTGAAAATACACTAAATGCATTTTATCAAAAAGAGATTGCGCAAGGAAAAATAATTCCAATCAGTGATTTTGTTATTCCAACTCAATCATTAGTGTCATTTCGATCTTTAGCTCCGATTCAAAATTTAGGAGAGAAAAAACATCATATAAAAACGGCAGTTAACGTGCAAACAACAAGTGCTATTCGTACGGTATCACCTAATTCTGTTGTAAATGGTCCGATACTTTCAAAAATTTTTAAAGCAATTCAAGAAAAGGAATATGGATTTGATGGGAGATTTATAGTGCTAGAAGAACGAGCAGGAATTCATTTTAAGCCCGAATGTTTAAATATTACTGAGGAAGAGCAATGGAAATTTCAAGCAAATTTAGCTTCTATTTTAAGAGAAAATCCCGAAAACTATGTTCTACATGAGGATGAAATTCCAATGGCTGCAGCGTCATTAATTTCGAAATCCCCAATAAGTAAAAAGCCAATTGTAATCGAGTTAATTGAAAAATTAGCTAGTGTAAATCATTTAGATGATATGAACGAGGCTGCTAAACTATTTATTCGTAAATATGCAAGAACGTCGTTACCTGGCTTTTTAACAATGATGGTACGTTATGGAATTAGTCTGGAAGGTCATATGCAAAATAGTGTCACGGTCTTTAGAGAAGGTGAACTAGTACGCATTTTAGTGAGAGATTTTGGTGGAATTCGAATACTTCCGTCAAGAATGTGGAAACAAGGTTTTGAAGCAGAATTTTATCCTGGTTCATCAATTGTTACAGATGAGGAAAGCCAGTTACATAATATAATTTCGTATTCAGTTATGCAGAATCATTTTGCTGAGCTAATAACTTGTATAGTACGTACATTAGAGTTCGATGAAGAAGAGCTATGGGAAGAAATTGTTAACATTAGTAGAGAAATCTTCAAGGAATTAAAAAAGGATCCCTTGATTAAAGTGCAAGCATCATTGGATGAAAATGCATTTTTCCAACCAATGATTAACTTAAAAGCTTTAGCAACGATGCGATTACAAGGAGATAGTACTGCTTATTCATTTATGAAAGTTCCAAATCCAATGACGTACTGGAAAGGAGAAATCAGAGAATGAGCACAAGTTTAAGCCAAGTATTATTAGAAAAAGATTTTTTATATGAATCATTTGAAAAACTACGTAACGGAGAACTATTGGCAGATGAAGCTGCAAATCTTACTTTTTTAGTAGGCAATATGCCAAATCTAATTCCAAATTATATGGTAAACCTGGAAAAAGGAAGACGTGGTATTTTAAACCGTCTCGTCGGTTCAATGTTAAGAGAAAACATACTTAATTTTTCTACAAATTCACATGATTTATACGTTATTGACTCGATCTATGCACTAAATGTACCAGCTATTACAAGTTATTGGAGAATGGTTATTCAACAGGTTCAATCTTATAACCTACAATCAGGCAAAAATTATAAACTATATTCTCTTAATGAGGATGAATGTTTGGTCATTTCGGTAAGTCGTACTTATGCGTTTAATCGAATTGAGGTCGACGGTGAAATATTATTTGTTACTGAGAAAGAAGTAACACCAATAAATCACTCGGTTGAACTGTTGGAAATTGTTCGTCACAAAAAAGAGTTCCAATACGAAAGTGAAAAATTTGCTTGGGAGCAGCTTGCAAAGGAACTAATTAATGGAAGTGCGAATCTTGCATTATCCTACGCGTATTGGGACCAAAAGAAAAAAGAGCTTCAAAAGAGAGCTTCAGAATTTAAGATTACGAATGTTTTAGACTGGGTTCTGTTTGAGAAAAAATTAAATTCAGCATTCGACAGTAGCTTATTTTTTGAACAACTTTCGGTTGAAGGGCATAATCTTCATCCAGGAACAAAGACGAAAATCGATATGAAAGCTGAAGATGTTTTTCAATATGCACCTGAGTTTGATGGAGTAGCTACAATTCAATTTGTCGGCATTTTAAAAGAACGTGCCCAGTGGTGTGTGAAAGATGAATTAGAAGAGGATGCAAATAAATTACTATTTAAGGTTTACCCTGAATTAAGAAATGTAGTTGAGCAACAATTTCAGCTACAAGGCCATCGTTTAGAAGAATATGTAATCGTTCCAGTGCATCCATGGCAACTAGAAAACGCTATTCCTGTAGTTTATAAGCAAGAATTGCATGATCAGACTATTGTTCCAATCCGATCATTTCACGTTCCTTGTGGATCAACATCTTCTTTCCGAACTGTTGTACCACTCGGGAACCAAGAGCGCATGAACTATGCAATTAAAGTTGCAGTTAACAGTCAAATGACCTCAACTGTTCGTACAATTTCTGCAAATACAACGAATAATTCTACGATTGTTACTAGATTAATAAAGTCCATTATGGAAAAAGAGCAAGTATTAAGTAAACAGTTTGTACCAGTTTATGAGGTTGCTGGTTACAATTTCAAAAAAGAAAATGACAAGCAAAAAAATAGGAATTTATCTGCAGTATTACGCGAAAATATTGAGTTATTTACTTTCAATGATGAAGTTGCAATTGTCGGAAGTTCTCTATTTTCAGAATCACCAATTTCAGAAAAGACCATCGTCTCGGAATTAATTGACCAGTATGGTAAAACGACAAATATATCAATTAGACAGGCTGCTTATCAATTTGTTTCAGAATATGCGAATATTGCGTTACCTGGGTTTTTGACACTATTAGTTAAATATGGCATCGGTTTAGAGGGACATTTGCAAAATAGTGTGATGGTATTTAAGAACGGTCAACCTGTCCGGATGCTTTTCCGTGATTGGGGTGGTCTACGAATTTATAAAGAAAGGCTTAAGAACAACAATTTACATGTAGAGCTTTACGCCGGTTCGATAACGGAGACAGATGATTTGAAAGAAGTGCACAATAAATTGTTTTATACGGTATTTCAAAACCATTTAGGAGAGTTAATTTTACAAGTTTGTAAGGAGTTCGGTCTTAATGAGAGAGAACTATGGCAAGAAATCCATCAAATATGTGATCAAGTTTTTGACAAATTAAAGGCAGACCCGAAGTTGACAGAAAATGTGGCATGCGACCGCGAATCTCTTTATCAAATGAAGGTTGAGCACAAGGCACTTACAAAAATGCGATTAGATCCTACAAAGAAAGGATATTCTTACGCAATAGTACCAAATCCTCTTCATGAATTTAAGTAAAAGGGAACGAATTTAAAATGGCACAAATCGATGTAAAGAATAAAAGTAATTCACGTTTTGCTTTTCAATCAAAATCCTTTAACACTTTTATGGCGGGAAGCTTAATTTCTAGAGTTGGAGATTGGATGGATTTAGTTGCATTAAATTGGGCTGTCTTGCAATTTACAAATTCTCCAATTCATTTAGGCATTATGAACGCTTGTAGATTAGTTCCAACATTTCTATTAAGTGTTCCAGCGGGAATAATGGCTGACAGGTTTGATCGTCGAAAATTGTTAATATGGCTTCAAGTAGGAATAATGCTGTTAACATTTGTGATCGGATTTCTTGTCGCAAAAGGTCCGTCATTTTGGCTGTTTGCACTAATTGTGACGATACGCTCGATGCTTGCAGCTATGGATCCACCAATTCGAAATGCGCTAATACCAAACCTTGTACCGGAAAGTTCAATGGCGAGCGCACTTGCGGTTAATACAATGATTATGAATCTATCGCGAATTATTGGACCTGCAATCGCTGGTATCTTGTTAGGTATTACAAATATAGCAAATTTATTTTATATCAATGCTTGGGGTACATTTGCTGTCTTAATCTCTTTAGCAATTATTCGGGCAGACTACCAATTGATTAAATATAAAGATAAAGATGAAAAAATAACGATAAAAGAAGCTGTCGATTTCGTAAGGAAGAAGCCATCAGTCCAATCATTGCTTATATTAGCAATTGTTCCAATGGTATTTGGTTTTCCATATACGACAATGATGCCACTGTTTGCTAAAGAGTTATTGCATCTCGGTCCTGAAGGATTTGGTGTTTTATTATCGATTTCTTCCATTGGTGCAATCATTGGGACAAGCTGGTTATCTATTGGGAAAGAGAGTATTGAAACGGGTAAATGGCTAATTTACTCAATTATTGGATTTGGTCTATCATTGCTATTATTTATTGGAACAAATAATTATCTAGTTGCAGGTTTGGCAATGTTCCTTGTTGGTTTAACGAGTCAAACATATAGAACGTTGAGTCGAATTACACTGCAAAAGCAGGTTCCAGATCATCTCAGGGGAAGAATTATGAGTATTGCTTTAATGGATAGGGGATTTATTCCATTAGGTGCATTATTAATTGGAGCAATAGCATCAAGTTTGGGAATTCTCTGGGCGGGAAGTGTAATGGGGCTTGGCTGCATCTTAACTACTTTAATGATTGTGTTGAAAAGAAGAGAAATCTTAAAAGTATAACTTTATTATTCTTAGGAGTGTAAGAAAATGATCGCAAATATTGTGCAAACACAAAGTCGAGAGCAAGATCGTCCATTTTGTGCATATCTTTATGACCTAACAAAATTACGAAATCATGTAAATTCATTAATGACAACTCTTCCTTCAAGCTGTCGATTATTTTATGCAATAAAAGCAAATTCAGATGAAATGATTCTTAAAGCATTGGCACCAATTGTGAATGGTTTTGAAGTAGCCTCGTTAGGAGAAATTGGAAAGGTAAGGAATATTGATCGGAATATACCAATCCTATTCGGTGGCCCTGGAAAAACACGTCATGAAATCGAAATGGCAATAGAGTATGGAGTAACCTTACTTCATGTTGAAAGCTTACATGAAATAAAACTTGTTAATTATATAGCAATGCAAAAACATGTCTCTGTTTCAATATTATTACGAGTTAATTTACGTCATTCTGTACCGTCAGCTAAACTAAAAATGGCTGGAGTGCCAACACAATTTGGTATTGATGAGACAGAAATAGATAAGGCGATTACCTTTATAGAAGGATTACCAAACTTGAAATTACAAGGTTTTCATTTCCATGCCATGTCGAATAATACGGATTCAAAATCGCATGCTTCTTTTGTAGATCATTGCTATGGATTGACAAAAGAGTGGAGTAACAAGTGGAACTTAGACATTACATACGTAAATGTCGGTGGGGGAATTGGAATAAATTACTTACAGGTAGATAAACAATTTGATTGGGAAGATTTTACGGACCAATTGGAAAAAGTACTCGAAAAACATAATGACAAAAGTTGGAATACTTTATTTGAGTGCGGTCGATATCTTACTTCTTCGTGTGGCTATTATGCAGCGGAAGTCCTAGATATTAAACAAAATCACGGTGAGTATTTTTGTATTCTAAGAGGTGGAAGTCATCATTTAAGACTTCCTGCAGCTTGGAAGCAAAGCCATCCATTTACTGTCATCCCAGTAGAAAAGTGGTCATATTCTTTTGAAAGACCTGAAGTAATCGATGAAAAGATTACAGTAGCTGGTGAACTATGTACACCAAATGATGTATTGGCTAGAGAAGTCATCGTTTCAAAATTACGGGTAGGCGACATTTTGCTATTTAGCTATGCAGGAGCGTATGGCTGGGCAATCTCACATCATAATTTTCTAAGCCATCCACATCCAGAACGAATTTATGTAGACCATGATTCTTTAATTAGGCAGTATGATTTTGTAAATGAAGGAATGTCTTTTGAAGTACAAAGTTAACCTAGGTATGAAAAAACTGAGGAACTCTTCCTCAGTTTTTTTAATTTAGTCGAATATTGAGATAAACATTAAAAATAGTTAATAAAAATATAATTGACTATAACTCGAAATAGCTTTATTATCAAGAGGTGATAATGATTATCATTTATATTTAAGGGGAAAATCAACGATGAAGCAGGCTCTTATTAAAGTAACTTTAACAGCTTTACTATTATTAGTTTTACCATTTAAAACCTTTGCTGCAAGCCCAGAAGAGGATTTGACACATGCAAATTCTTTTGTAGAAAGTGCAATCCAATCTGCACAAAAAGGAGATTTTAAATCTACTGAGCAGGAATATAAAAAATTCAACGACGAGTGGCTTGATAAAGAGGATGGAATAAAAAACAAATCGATTGATGCGTATGGCAAAATCGAGGAAGCTATGGGAATGGTTCAGTATAACCTAGCACAAAAAACAGTGAGTCAAAATGCACTAGTAACTGCACTTAAAGAATTAGAAGAGGTAAATGAAAAGTTTATTTCTCATCAGTTCGCTAGTTCAAAATTAGATTCAAAAAGTACAGGTAGTGTAGAAGATTTAATCGAAATTTTAAACAAAGCTTTAGCAGATTTAAAAGAAAATAATGTTTCAGGAGCAACTTCGGAGATTAATCAATTTAGAAAATCTTGGATTAATATTGAAGGTGTTGTATTAACACAATCTCAAACAGTGTACACTGACGCTGAAAGAGATATGGTTACTTCTTATGCAATGCTTACTGCTAAAACGCCAGATGTGAAAGCGGCTACAAAAACAATTACTGATATGCGTGATTATCTATTACCATTAGCGTCTAAAACTAGTTATACAATGATTGATGCTATTACAATCTTACTGAGAGAAGGATTAGAAGCATTACTAGTAGTTGTTGCATTACTAGGATTTATTAAAAAGTCTGGACAAGAAAAGAAAAGTAAGTGGATCTGGTTTGGTGTTGGTGCTGGATTATGCGTCAGTATCATTCTAGGTGTCATTGTAAATGTTTTATTCTCAGCAGGTGCTTTTGGAAGTAACAACTTCTTAATCGCAGGCTGGACTGGGGTATTTGCTGCTGTCATGCTTTTATATATGAGTTATTGGTTACATAGCAAATCCAATACAAAGCAGTGGCAACAATATATTAAAACTAAGAGTGATAAAGCTTTAAATACTGGTAGTCTATTATCTTTATCAATTCTTGCGTTTTTAGCAGTTTTCCGTGAGGGAACTGAAACTGTATTATTCTTTATTGGAATGGCGTCATCAATCAAACTATCATCATTGTTAATAGGAATTGGGTTAGGATTCGCAATTTTAGCAATACTAAGCTTCTTAATCTTAAAGGTTGGCCTGAAAATTCCAATGAGACCGTTTTTCCTTGTCTCAAGTATATTAATGTTCTATTTATGCTTTAAATTTGCCGGCATGGGTATTCATGGTTTACAACTTTCTGGATTACTTCCAGCGACTCAGGCTCCTATTCCTACAATTGATTTCTTTGCGATTTATTCAACTTGGGAGAGCTTTGTACCCCAGATGATTTTATTGCTAATAGCTTGTATTACTGTTATTTATAATAGATTCTCAAATAAAAATAATAAAAAAAGTAGTGAAAATTCAGGGGGAACTAAAAATGTTATCTAATAAAAAACTTGTCGCAGCAATGGCTTTAGGACTATCTTTAACTTTATCTGCATGTGGAACGAAAACAGACGATGCAATTAAAACTGGTTCTGATGATATGATCAAAACGATTTCAGAATTAAAAACACAAATTTCAAATAATGATGAAGCAAAGGCAAAAGATAGCGGAGAAGCCCTTGAAAAGTCATGGGAAAAATTCGAAGACTCGGTAAAAGATAAAGACAAAGGACTTTATGAAAAAGTTGAAACGCCACTTCATATTATTGAAGCAGGAGTAAAGGTATCTCCATTGAATGCAGATACACTTAACCAAGCTGGGGACGAATTAGAAAGTGTATTAAAAGAAGTTAAAGATCTAAAATAATAAACAATTAATTAATCATTGTTTTCCAAAAAAGCCTACATTGAATGATCTTTGTAGGTTTTTTCTTGGTTTTATTCACTCAATTTTGGGGATTTTTTCTAAAGTTAACCTTTTCATAAAAGCAGGTAGACAATTAACTTGACTTAACTTAAGATAAAGATATTGATAAGGATTATCATTATTGATTGTTTATATATAATAAGTTTTGATCCGGGGGAATCACTTATGTTACTTTCAGAATTAAAAAAAGGCGAAAAAGCAAAAATAACAGATTTGTCATCACTAGGTGAGGCAGTGAAAAGACGTCTTTTAGATCTAGGGATAAGTGAAGGGTCTATGGTCTGCCTACAATGTACAATGCCGTTCAAAGGACCTTGTATGATTGAAAATTGCGGACAATCACTTGGCATTCGATTTCTAGATGCATCGGGGATAAAGGTAGAAAAAATATGTTAAATATAGCGCTTATTGGAAATCCAAATACAGGAAAAACTTCTCTATTTAATAATTTAACAGGTACATACCAATACGTAGGAAATTGGAGTGGGGTTACCGTTGAAAAAAAGGTAGGGACTATTAAAAATAAACTTGGAAATTTAATTGATTTACCAGGTATCTATTCTCTAAGCCCTCTTTCAAAAGATGAGGCCGTTGTTTCACATTTTTTTGTAAATGAAACATTTGATGGGATGATTAATATTGTTGACGCTGCTCAATTAGAGAGAAATTTAATGCTCACTCTTCAACTTCTAGAGTTTAATAAATCAATGATTATTGGTCTAAATATGGTCGATGTTGCTAAAAGGAGAGGGATTTCAGTTGATCCTTCTAGTATCTCAAAGATATTACAAGTACCAGTTATTCCAATTGATGCTAGATCGGGTAAGGGAACAAACGAGGTAAATGAATTAATAGAGACAATTCCTCAATCTGAAGTTGAGTTTAAAATTGATTATGGAATAATTATTGAAGACGGTATTAAAAATATTATGGCTCTATTACCTTCAACTTTATCTATTCCTAAAAGATGGACTGCAATACAAATCTTAGAGGGCAATAAAGAGGTAATAGAATTTATAGCTTCATCCTACGATTTTAGTAAAATTGACCAAGTAATTAGCATAACAGAGGAACAATTAAACAGTGAACAAGGCGTGTCACCTTCAAAATGGATTTATTCTGTAAGAAAAGAAGTGATTTCAAATTTAATTGGTAGATCTGTAGAAAAAGAATCTAATGAAGCGATTACATTAACTGATCGCATTGATCGATTTGTTACACACCCAATTTTGGGTATTCCTATTTTCCTAGTGACAATGTTTTTAATGTTTAAGCTTACTTTTGATTGGTTGGGGTTACCCTTATCTGACGCATTAGATGGGTTTTTATCAGGACCTGTAACAGACTGGCTAACAAACGGCTTAAATGCAATACATGCATCAGATTTTATAAAAGCAGTTATTCTTGACGGTATTGTTGCCGGTGTTGGTGGAGTTTTAGTCTTTGTTCCACAAATTTTTATTTTGTTTTTACTAATATCATTCCTTGAAGATTTTGGCTATATGTCTCGAGCGGCTTTAGTAATGGATCGCTCGATGGAAATGGTTGGTTTAACAGGAAAGGCATTTATACCTATGATTATAGGGTTTGGTTGTAATGTACCTGGAGTTATGGCTGCTAGAACGATTGAACAGCCTAGAGAGAGATTACTCACCATTTTGTTAACACCATTAATGTCTTGTTCGGCGCGTTTACCAGTATATGCACTATTCGTTGGCGCGTTTTTTGCGAAAAATCAAGCAATAGTTGTTTTTTCACTGTATATACTCGGAATAGTAGTTGCATTAGTATTAGCTAAGATCTTTTCATCTACTATATTAAAGGGTGAGTTTTCATTATTTGTCGTAGAACTCCCACCGTACCGTATGCCACAAGGTAAAGCTTTGTTTAGAAGCACATGGGATAAAGGTAAAGGGTTTATTCGAAAAGCAGGTACGTTTATTTTTGGTGGTTCTGTAGTAATATGGTTATTATCTTATATG
>Ga0209795_10000666_pt1 | contig 24897 bp, 16 predicted proteins | sample AgamicOrMarz_FD_187166 | JGI IMG/M metagenome (GOLD analysis project Ga0209795, IMG submission 187166) | Agave microbial communities from Guanajuato, Mexico - Or.Ma.rz (SPAdes) (version 2) | ecosystem: Host-associated > Plants > Phyllosphere > Phylloplane/Leaf | place: Guanajuato, Mexico...
TTGGCAACAATATGGCGCGTTATAAGATCATTTTTTAGTCTAAATTTTCAAATAAATACGTCATCATTTTCACATGAAGTTCATCAGTAAAACTGAACATCATCTACAGAATTCCTTTTAAGAAAAATTATTCATAACAATCTAATTTATTTAGAAATATATCGAGCATATTAGCGATTGAACACGATTCATCTACACGCTAGATTAGCTGAATTATTTTTCTCCCTTTACGTTGTAATTTATGAAAATTTTAGATGGCGGTTTAGGCCGTGAATTGGCCCGTCGTGGCGCTCCGTTTCGTCAACCAGAATGGTCTGCGCTTGCACTCATTGAAGCTCCTGAAACAGTAAAAGAAGTACATCTCGATTTTATTAACGCTGGTTCAGAAGTCATTACGACTAATAACTATGCTGTTGTGCCGTTTCATATTGGACAAGAACGCTTTGAAACTGACGGCGTACGTTTAATTAAAGTTGCTATTGAACAAGCAAAAAATGCAGTTAAAGAAAGCGGCAAAAATGTCAAAATCGCAGGCTGTTTACCGCCGTTATTTGGTTCTTACCGTGCAGATCTGTTTCAACCTGAACAAGCTAAAAACCTAGCTGAGCCCATCATTAACACATTGGCACCAGAAGTAGATTTTTGGCTCGCTGAAACTCAATCGTGCTTAAAAGAGGTTGAAACAGTCCATGCGTTATTACCAAAAGACGGTAAAGACTATTGGGTATCTTTCACGCTGCAAGACGAAATTAAACAAGAACAAGCGCTACTTCGTTCAGGCGAAAACATGCAACAAGTGGCTGATTTCATCAAGCAATCAAATGCCAAAGCAGTGTTATTTAACTGCTGCCAACCTGAAGTGATCTTGCAAGCCATTAATGAAATTAAAGGGCTGATTCCAGAGTCTGTTCAGATTGGAGCCTATGCCAATGCGTTCCCACCGCAAGATGAAAGCGCAACTGCCAACGATGGCCTTGATGAAATTCGTAAAGACCTAGACGCTCCAGCTTATCTTGGTTTTGCTAAGCAGTGGCAGCAAGCAGGTGCAAGTTTAGTGGGCGGTTGCTGTGGTATTGGCCCAGAACACATTGCTGAACTTTCTCAATTTTTTAAAGAATAAATACCATGTCTGCTGCCAAAATCGGATTGTTGTCTCTTACAGCGCTGGTCTTTAGTTCTATGGTGGGGTCAGGTGTATTTAGCCTCCCCCAAAATATGGCTCAAGTCGCTAACGGCTCTGCCCTTCTTATTGCATGGCTCATTACCGGAGTCGGCATTATTTTCTTGGCCCTCACGCTATTGCATTTAACCCGTCAACGACCAGATCTAGACGGCGGTATTTATAACTATGCACGCGAAGGCTTTGGAGACCTCATCGGTTTTTGCTCGGCGTGGGGCTACTGGTTGTGTACTACCATTGGTATTGTCGGGTATGTGGTGATTGCCTTTTCAGGCGTCGGCATGTTTACCGATAGCAAAGACCATATTATTTTTGGTGAAGGTAATACGCTTTACTCTCTCATTGGCTCAAGCATTTTTGTATGGCTGGTGCACTGGTTAGTGAGCCGAGGCATTAAAGAAGCTGCGATTGTGAATTTACTGGCAACCATTGCTAAAATTATTCCAATGGTGGTGTTCATCTTCTTTACTTTCATTGCTTTTAAGTTTGATTTGTTCAAACTCAACTTAAATGACTTCTCTTTAAAAGTTCCGCTTTGGCAGCAAGTGAAAGACCTGATGCTGATTACCCTTTGGGTATTTACTGGTATTGAAGGTGCAGTGGTTTTATCATCGCGTGCAAAAAAACGTCATGACATTGGTAAAGCAACCATTTTGGGCGTGTTACTGGCGTTAAGTTTTTACGTGATGGTGACGGTATTGGCCTATGGCGTAGTGAGTCGTGAAGCGCTTGCTGGCATGCACAACCCATCAATGGCCACCATTTTGCAGCAGCTCATCGGCTTACCGGGCACGATTGTTATTACCATCGGGCTTATTATTTCAGTTTCTTCGTCTTATTTAAGCTGGACTTTATTTGCCACTGAAATTCCATATTTGGCGGCAAAAAATGGTGCATTCCCGAAATTATTTTTAAAGAATAATCAAAACAATGTACCCATTTCATCACTTTGGCTAACCACCATTGTCGTGCAAGGTGCCTTGATTGCCGTGTATTTTTTCAATAAAAACTACACCCAGCTTTTATTAATTTCATCGGTCATGATTTTGCTGCCTTATTTTCTGGTGTCAGCTTTTTATCTTAAAGAATCTATTCGTCACAAACGCACGCCACATATTGCGATTGCAAGCGTTGCTTCAATCTATGCGCTTTGGTTGCTCTATGCCGCAGGTTTAGACTTACTGCTTTTGTCTGGCGTGTTGTATTTGGTCGGCTTGGTTATTTTTTCAATCAGCTACTTTGAGCATAAAAAATCGCTCAAACAAAATCAGCTTAATTAACTACTTCAACCACTGTTGACCCAGTTCAGCAGTGGTTTTCTAAAAACAAAAATTTCTATTTTAAAGGCTGCGACTGCTTTAAGTGCAATCGTAAAATACGGCGTAATTCTAAAATTGCCTCTGGGCTAGTTTGAATTGAATGTCCACCCTTAATAATTAGTTCCGATTGTTCACCACCTAAATGTGAACTTTGATACGGCACAATCCCATCGCTGCTTTTTAACTTATCTGGCGTGCCATGAATATTGCCCATAATCGAGTGATAAACCACTTGTGGCGATGGCTGAATGGCTTGAGTCAACTGCATAAAGTTAGAAGAGCGACTTAAATTACTTGCTCCATTTTCAATTAAGCCTTTTCTGAGTTTTGTATTTTTCTCATCCCTCATTTCAACTGCAATAAAAAAATCGGCCGGTAATCGAATAATACGGCGGGCAATTTGGGTAAACCATCGGTCAGCGTAGTCAGTACCATGGTGCGGGGCCGATACAAAAACAACGCGTTTAAAATAAGGTAAAGCTTTGAACTGAAAACGCTCTCGAATGACCGGATTTTCTTTTAAACGGTTTAGCTGCGCTTCATTCATTTTTTGCATGGCTTGCTCTGAAACATCAGCATCACTGACCAATAAACGGCTAATCACGCCGCCCATACTATGCCCGACCAACACTGCATCGTGTGCCGCATAACTGTCTTTGGCAATGTTTTGAAAAGCCTGATTCAACAATGAATAAATCTGAAAACGACTTTCAAAAATTGGCATATTGGTTGAATAAAACACCTGCCAGACTTGATAGTTTTGTCTTAATTCGGCATCACCCATAATGTCGTTGGTCAAGCTCACCCAAGCCTCTGGGCTACTTGCTAAACCATGAACAAATACAATGATTTTCTTATTGGGGTTAAAGGGTTCCAGCATATATAAATGCGGCATGATTAAATTGTTTTCTTTATTAATTAATGACCAATAACCCGCTGCACCTAAATTATATTTTGATAGCCAAAGTCCGTAAGGCGCCGAATAGTTTGCAGTGAGTGGATAGTCCACACCTTCAACTTTTACACGCTCTTGCCTGTACGGATCGAACATCGCAATTTCTAAGTCTGCCCCAGCAATGACCTGATCGGCTGTGGCCTTTTGTTTAGGGTACGCAATGGCAGTAACCGGAAAGAACCGAGGCAAATGTATGTTCGGATTAGTTTGATGAGCGTAAAAAGCATCGGGGTCTAAAATGAAGCCATGACTCACATCATTTTCTTTACGCCCAACAATAAACTCTGCCCCCAAACCATCCTTACGGTTGACGGTATTAAAACCAGAGAAGTTCATGTTATAGCTTGAGCGAAAAGTATCGACCTCAATTTTTTGTACATCCACAGCATGGTCAAAATTGACGTGGTACTCATGCCCATCTGCTTTAAGCAGGGGTGGAAAACGATGCGTATTTAAATGATTAAAATACGTGGTCATGAGCTTCGACAAGGCAACGTTATAAAAAATACGCACCTGATTTTGGCGATGGTCGAATACCCGATCAAACGGTGACTCTTCAGAGTCAAATAAATAGACATAGCTATAACGTAAGCTTTTATCAAACAACGCCAGCTCTTGATCAACGCAACTGTTATTTTTATTAATGACATTACACTGGCTGCTACGCCCAACATCTAAAGCCTTCGCTAAGTAAATTTCACTGAGCGCAGCATAGCGTTCTTCACGGCTGCTATTTTCAGACAGACTTTGAATTTTATTTAAACAATCATCAAAATTTTGCAGACAAGATTTTTCGTCTTTTTTAACTAAATACAGTAAGTTTTGGGTTTGGTGGCTTAAGGTGCCGTCGGTCAGAATACTTTCATTCTTACTTTTTAAAGCATTACTTAAATTACTTTCTTTTAAATTAATGACCTGACAACCACTGAGCAAAGCCATTATTGTTATCATTGAATAATGGTAAGACTTTGTCATTCTGCCTTCCTTAATCGAATGTTTTCCCCATCTGGTCATTATGCCTGTAAAGCAGTGAACGAACAATTTCGACTCCGCTTCCGTCTTCCTTTATTACGAAAAAAAGCCTGAACTCATTTTAATTCAGGCTCATTGGTTATTTTTTCTCATCAAGCTTGGTTGAACTTTTGCTGTGAAGCTAAATAAGAGAAATACAAAATTGGCAAGATAAACGGCGCTACACTCCAAAAATCAAAATAGACATAGAGAATCGCTCCTAAAAAAGCACCAATCACAAAGCCAATTACAATACTCGCGCTTTTGAGCAAACTTGCCCAATTCGCTGCATTATTGTTTTTCAGCAAGTTGGCAATATCAATCCCGAGCTGCGTGGTGTTGCCTGTCATCATGGTACTTGGGCTAATATTTTTAATGAGTGTTTTGCTTGAAGTATTACGAATAGCTAAGGCAATTAAACCAAGCCCACCTGTCAATGCCACGGTCATTGAATCTGGATTTTTAAACGGTTCGAAGTAAAGTCCTGCAACCATGAAGGCACATAGAAAAATAGCTTCAAATAAAAATAAATAAGACAGTGTTTTATGCTTGACCTGACTATGGTCAATTAACAGTTTGGTGATCACTACTGTCAAAATAAATAGCGGAATAGCAGCAAGCTTGATCCAAATACCAGCGCCGCCTTTGACCCATGCAGCCCCTGCCAACACTAAGTTTCCCGTCACATGCGCAGTAAAAAAGCCAAACAATGCAATAAAACCAATGGTATCAATTGCCCCACCCACCATGGTCAGCAAAACAGGATCTCGACATATAGCCCATGTACTTTCTGTCTCTTTTTTAACGGGGATGTCTGACATATGAAGTATCCTATTAGAGTTAAGTTTTAAAGCAATTAAGTTGTATTAAAATGATTTAAAATAAAAAAAATGAATAAACTTAAAAGGTTTATGAAAGCAAAAAAGTTTGTAAAAACATAGACTGCGTTATGTCGCAACACTGTCTTTAAATTGGCAACAATCAAAATTGTCTATTTTTAAAACATTAATCAGTTCTCTTCTGCAAATCGATTTGACCTCGAAAACTGTTCTAACTATGATGAAGCCGCGAGTTGTTATCAACTGATTTTGAACATGAAAAAGTTATGCCAAGATATGGATAATGAAAAACAACAATCACGAGTAGGGATATGTCACTTTACAATTATTCAGTTTTTCTAGGCGGATTATTATTTGCGTCTATAGCCTTTGCAGGTCAAAAAAATAATGCTCACCGTGATTTTTACTTAAAATGTATGGCGGCGGGACATAGCCGTGCAAGCTGTACATGCATTTATCACCGTTTAGAACGTCAATATTCCCCAAAACTGATGCATAAACTTGGAAATTTAAGTTTACAAAGCCCCGAAGTGCCACGTGATTTTGTGAAAACCATGATGCGCACCATGCGAGAGTGCCAGTCATAAAGTTACTCATTAGAGCAAATGAGCAAGATTTCTAATTTCTTCCATCACTGCCTTACACGCAGGTGTTAAATATCCGTGCTTAGAAATAGACAAAGAAATATAGCGCTTGAGTGCAGGGTTAACAATTTTTGCCGCTTGAATTGAGGTGTATTGGCTGGCCTTCTTTAACGCTTGCGGCCCCAGCATGGTATACATGCGAGACTCGGAAACCAAATGGGTTTGCAAACTAATCGAGTCAGCTTCAAACACAATATTCAGCTCTACCCCATTTTCATAAGCCATGTGGTCTAAAAAATTGCGCCAGTTACTTGGCCTGCAAAAGGTCACAAGGGGTAATTGGTCTATTTCTTTAAATTCGACTTCATTTACCTGAGTGAGCGTATCTCCTTCAGCTCCCACCAAATAGGTATCGGCTTCGGTAAGGTAAACATCGCCCTGTTTCGGCGTTGGGTTAAACCGATAGAGAATGGCTAAATCGACGCTGCCATCTTCGAGCCATTTTTCTAAATGCACGCCTTGCCCTTCACGCACCGACAGTTTAATTAAGGGATATTTCTCTTGAAGGACTTTATAAAGAGTCGATAACAACGGATGTGCAGTAGACGGCAAACTGGCAATACGAACCGTACCAATTGGAGTATCGGTCGAGTGCAAAATTTCATTATTGAGTTGGTCGGTTACGTTTAGCCATGAACGAATCTTAGGAAGTAAATGCTGGCCTAAATCGGTCAGCTCGACGCCGCGTCCAGTTCGGTTAAACAAACGACCACCACATTGTGCCTCAAGCTCGTTCATTTGCCGACTGATTTGCGGTTGGTTAGTGTTATGCAGCATCGCGACTTTGCTTAAGCTACCGAGTTCCACCGCGTCTAAAAATATTTTCCATAATTCATAATTCATCGATTCTTCCTAAATCGTAAACTTGCATTTTTGAGCCATACATTTTCAGTATAACTGAAATTCAAGAATTGGTAATTCCTACATAGCTCACCTATTCCTATACTCCAATCATGTTCTCTACAACACAATTTAAGTCAGATTAAGAACCAGAGAATATTTAATTACACTGTATAGGAAGTACGATTATGAGTTTAGATTTACGTGGATTAACCCCAGCACCTGTGACTCCTTTTACCCGTGACGGACAAGTAGACCATGATGCAATTCAACGTTTAGGTTCATGGTTAGGCAGTATTGATGGTGTGAAAGGCTTGGTTGTTCTTGGGCATGCAGGTGAAGGAACATTCTTGTCGCAAAAAGAACAAATGCAGGTCATCGAAAGCTTTGTTAAATCGGTAGATGACAAAATTCCGGTAATCGCAGGGATTACACTCGAAGGTACTTCGGTTGCAGCGGAAGAAGCAAAACGTGCAGTGAGCGCAGGTGCTTCAGCAGGTTTAATTTACCCTTCACATGGCTGGTTGCGTTTTGGCTATCAAAAAGGCGCACCGCAAGACCGCTATAAAGCAATTTATGAAGAAAGTGGTTTGCCATCTATTTTATTCCAATATCCAGATGCGACTAAAGCCACTTACGACCTAGAAACTCTACTCGATATTTCTGCACAGCCAGGCGTATTTGCCATGAAAAATGGTGTGCGTAACATGCGCCGCTGGGATGTCGAAATTCCGATTATTCGCCGTGAACGCCCAGACTTACAAGTGTTGACGTGTCACGATGAATATTTGCTTCACACCATGTTTGATGTAGACGGCGCATTGGTTGGCTATGGCAACATTGCCCCTGAACTTTTAATTGAAATGATTAAAGCAGGTAAAGCCAAAGATTACGCTAAAGCTCGTGCTATTCACGATCAATTATTACCAGTGACTCGCAATGTCTATCACCGCGGTTCACACATGGAAGGTACGGTCGCACTTAAACATGCATTGGTTGCTCGTGGAATTTTGGATCATGCCACTGTGCGTTCACCTCTGCTTCCACTGGCAGATGGTGCTGAGCAAGAAATTCATGATGCGATGCGTCAAGCCGGAATTGGCAAGGTCGATTTAACCCAAGCCGTTGCTTAAATTCTATTCGGGCTAGCATGTACGCTAGCCTTTTTTTCCTGTACGCTGCCTGAGGCCAAACATCGGGCATGTCTCTTAAAAATAATAATAAAAAGCATGCAAACTGTGGTGAACAGGTAGTGCGAAATAGAACAACAAAACTACGAGGAATGTAGTGATAAGGAGATATAAGATGACAAATCTAGCGGATGTAGAACAAATTAGTCATCATCAAAAAAATGCGGAAATTATTGCAAGACTTGAACGACTACCCGTCACCGGTCGGTTGCAATTTATGCGTATTACCATTGGTATCGCGACCTTTTTCGACGCTTATACTGTTCTTGCGATTGCCTTTGCTTTACCCCAACTCATTACCGAATGGCACCTGACGCCAGCCTATGTCGGTGCGATCATTGCCGCGGGCTATGTCGGGCAACTGGTCGGTGCAATCTTCTTTGGTTCTCTTGCCGAAAAAGTCGGTCGCTTAAAAGTGCTGTCTTTTACTATTTTACTGTTTGTGGCCATGGACATTTCTTGTCTGTTTGCTTGGAGCGGAATGTCGCTGTTAATTTTCCGTTTCTTACAAGGTGTTGGTACAGGCGGTGAAGTGCCTGTTGCGAGTGCCTATATTAACGAGTTTATTGGTGCAGAAAAGCGCGGTAAGTTTTTCTTGCTCTATGAAGTTTTGTTCCCACTTGGTCTTATGTTTGCAGGCATGGCAGCATTTTTCCTCATGCCAATTTACGGCTGGAAAGTCATGTTCATTGTGGGCCTAGTTCCCTCTTTACTGGTGATTCCTTTACGGTTTTTCTTGCCTGAGTCACCGCGTTGGCTTGCTTCAAAAGGTCGTTTTAAAGAAGCGGATAAAGTCGTCAAAAGCTTTGAAGACGGTGCCATCAAAAGCGGTAAAACTTTGGCTGAACCTGTGGTTAAAGAAATTAACCCGCAAGGCATGGCAAAAACCGACTGGCGTGAGCTGTTCCGTGGTATCTACCGCAAACGGACCTTTACCCTGTGGGGCATGTGGTTTTGCGTGTATATGGTGAACAATGCCATGGTGACTTGGCTGCCATCTCTTTACAAACAACACTTTGGCCTGTCGCTGCAAACCAGTTTAGGTTATGGCTGGATTACATCAGGCGTGGGTGTGATTGCCTCTATTATCTGTGCGTTAATGATTGATAAAGTCGGCCGCCGCCCTTGGTACAGTGCAGCGTTTTTCTTGGCAATTATTCCACTCATGAGTCTCTCGGTTTTAGGCGCAAAATCGGCGATGGAAGTTGTAATTTTCGCAACAATTAGCTATGCCATTTTGCAAACCATTTCATTCTCTTTATACCTTTACGCTGCCGAACTTTACCCTACTCGCCTACGTGCGATGGGCATTGGTTTTAGTACCGCTTGGTTACGTGCCGGCTCTGCAATTGGGCCTGTTATGGTGGGTCTCGTGGTTGGTGGTTACGGCATTCAATATGTGTTTAGTGTGCTGGCAGTTGTGGCACTCATTGGTGGCCTTGTGACCTTCTTGTTTGCCATTGAAACCAAAGGCCAAGTGCTCGAAAAACTCTCTCCTTAATTCATCCATTTCATAAAAAGCTTGCCTAACCCAGCGTTAGGCAAAGGGCTTATTCATGCTTAAAAAAGGAATTTAAAATGAATAAATATTTGCTATGGGGCTGTATTGGCTTAAGCAGCGTAAGTAACGCTTATGCAGAGCTTCCTCAAGAATTTGGCAAGTTAGAATTAAAACTCAATACCCGTTACTGGAACGATGAAGGCACTGCCCACCCCACGCTTGCTAACCCTTCACCTTCGTCGAGTGAATATGAACAAAGTGCTTTAGGGCTTGAGTTAAATTATCAGTCACCTTACATGTGGGACTGGCTTGGGGTAGATGGTTCACTCTATGCAGTCACCAAGTTGTTTGACTCTGGCAAGCCTAGCGCTCAGCTTTTAGAAGTCGAAAATAACGGCAAGCTCGATCAAAACTTTGCGACTTTAGGGCAGCTCTACATCAAAGCAAAACTCGGCGACAAAGGTGAAATTAAATTAGGCCGCCAGTTGCACGATTCACTGTTACTTAAAAGCACCAACAACCGAGCAGTGCCCGACACTTTTTCGGGTGCGAGTGGTCAGTTCCAATTGAATGATCAGCTACAGACTTACATTGCTTACTATGACCGCTGGAAACCGCGCAGCATGGACTCTTTTGAAAAACTAGTGACTGAAAATGACGAGCGAATTGATTATGTCGGTTTGCTTGGCGCCAAGTATCAGTACAAAAACTGGAGCTTGAATGCCGAATATTTAAATAGCAAAGATTACTTAAAAAAGTATGGGGCGATTGCTCAATATAAATTGCCCTTGCATGGCTTGGTGTGGACATTTAACACGGGTGCTTTTTTCTCGCGTGACGATGGCAAGCTGTTTAAATGTGGTGCCGAAACCGAGCTGGACTGTGTCAAAGGTCAAGATATTAACAACCATGGGAATGGTTATTTTGTCGATGTAAATGTAGCCAAGAATAATCTCGAAGGTGGCATTGCTGTTTCAAAGTTTGATGGTTTTTGGATTGAAGATAACTTTGCTGTACACTCCGCCCGCAACTCGATTTTGGCGCAAGACCACGGCACCAACCCGTTTCCGACCTCTGCGACCATTGGCCCTGACTTTACCAATAACGATGAAACTGCGGTTGCCCTTCGCCTAAAATATAACTGGAAAGACTATGTGAAAGGTTTAAAAACCGAGGCGAAGTATATTTATGGCTTTGGCGCTCACCAAAGTAACATTAGCAGTGATATTGAAGGTAAAGAGCGTTACTTTGACTTTACGGTGAGTTATGCCTTGCCGTGGGTGAAAAACTTAGATGTGCGTTATTCATTTTTGCATTATGAGTCAAAGTTTGAAAATGCAAACCTCGGTGAAAAAATAAATGGCATGTCTCGGAAAGATTGGGACCAGCACCGTGTATTTATTAATTACCGTTATACATTTTAAGTACAGGCTAAACGTTTAGTTTAGCTTTATTATTTTTATTAATTTACAACCTTAAATACAGAAACTTTTGAGTTTAATTAAAATATAAATTTATATTTAAAATTTTTATAATATTTTATTTAAATTGAATTGACCTGTTAAAAACTTATGATTATTATGGTCTCGCTGGCCTACATTGCCAGCCGGTTTTAGCAGACCGTAGATCCATGGCGGGTTATAGTTCAACTATAAGTCGTTAGACCCTTGCGTCCCTTTTCTTTGCGGTAGGACGGGAGGGGGACGCGCTTGCGCGTGCTGGTTCCTTGGATCACAGTCTGCTAACCCCCTTTCGTTCTACCACCACAAATTAATTCGCGGTGATTGTTGGTGGTAGAGCTCCATACATTTTAAGGAGTTAACCATGACCTTTTTTAGATTAATCCCCTCTCCCTTATAAACTTTTTATTTATTTAAAATTTAGGTTTTCTATTATCTAAATTTTCAAATTTATATATTATTTTTATTTTAAAATTTAAGTCATTTTATTTTATTGCTTTTACAGGCGGGTTAACTATTGCCTTTAAAAATGATTTTAAAACTTAAAATATAGCGGTTTATTTTTTCTCATTGATATATCCCCAATCATTAAGAGAATAATATGAAATTTTATAAAACTATTTTGGTTTTAGGCCTCGTTGTCGGCGATTACAGCGTTTCGGGTTGTGACCTACACACTCAGCAGGATTTTGAAAAAATTTGCCTGTCGGGTGGGCACACCCCAGCCAGTTGCGACTGTATTTACCAACGGCTTGAACAAGTGTATTCACCTAAGCTCATGCAACGTCTAGAACATGTCAGTTTGCAAAGTCCTGCTCTCCCACAGGACTTTGCCCCTACTTTTTTTAGTGTGATGCGGCGGTGCGATAAAGAAGACATGGGCTAAGCATTTGGCTTAGCTCCCTTATCTCTGTGTCGCAATGGTGGATTACTTTAAATCAGCGCAAAAAATTAAAGTTCTGTTGTGGCACGGGGGCTTTTTAACGAATTTAGTCTGAATCAGAACAAAGTACTCTTAGTTCTAAGCCTAAAATTCTTTGTCTTTAAAATTTTATTGATTAACAATAGAACCTGACTCTTTTCCGATACTTTAGATATCCATACAGAAATAAAGAAAGTGTTCCTAGAATCATATAACGATTTATTATTTTCCCTTGTATTTTATCATAGAAGTTAATAATAAATTGATCTAGAAATGGAGTCATATATGATACGACTCTACTCTCAAAATAGTGGCCCAAATGATGATTGAGCCACGCCAAAATAACGAGACAAAATAGAAAAAACATACAAGGAAATATCCAGATTCTGGGATAACGTTCTATTACTACTAAGAAGGTATAGAACTCCCCTTGTATCCAATTCCACATTATCGCTCCCCCTTATTTAATCACGCCCTGTTGTAAACTATATTTCCATGACATTCTAAAAGCAGCATCCTTCGAATAGTGTTTATATATATCCATATCAATTTTTCTCTGACGCAGCATAACTTCATTCATGATCTTATCAAAGGCTAAATCTTTGGTATGTGGATCAGGATTATTCAGATACTTACTTTCAAAATCAGCATGTTCTTTAATCTGCTTCAAAATATTTACAAATTTAACTTTTTGCTCTTCTGGTGTTGCGGCCCAACCACCAAACCAACGTTGATTAAAAGTTTTAATAATTTCATCTAGTGGATCTTCTTCAATTTCCCCACCATGGGCACTACGCGGATTTGGATTAATAGGATCTAAAACCGTTTCTCCCACATCTAATTCAATTTGATGATTTAGTTTTACACGTTGTAGACCATACGAGTTCAAATCAACTGAATTCAGTAATTCATCTAATGCATCTGCTTCAGGATCTTCAATTTTAAGCTTTGGTATAAGGAACTTAAGAAACCAATAAAGCTTTTCCCAAGCGGGTACTTCGTAAGACAAAATAGCCGCCATCTGTCCATAAACTTTTACAAACTGCTTTGCTTTAATTTTAATGTCTGCTTTTGCATCAGAGCTTAGTTCCAATTCATTATCAAAACGATCTACTGTTTTATCAATAATAGGGCTGAGTTTTTCTGCATCTTCTGAATTGAAAAATCTTAGAGCAAACTCTTCAACTTCGGATATTTCATAGATGCCAACATCATCTAGATAGGTTTTAAGTTCATTAAGAACATTTATATCTGTTTCTTTCGATAATGTGGTAGAGGTATAAAAATTATCAAATGATTGTTTAATATCATCTATTTCATTAAAGAAATCTAAGACAAATAGATCTTCTGTCCGCTTGCCTAATTTTGGCGCTGCTCGATTTAACCGTGATAAAGCTTGAACACAGAGTACATCTGTAAGTTTCTTATCGACATACATTGTGCATAGCTTTGGTTGGTCAAAACCTGTTAAGTATTTATTGGCAACAATTAATAATCGATATTGATCTTCATTGACTCCACTTGGTTTCTTATCTCCAACATAGCCTTTATCGAACATATCTTTAGTATCGTTTTCTGAGAAACCGTTAAGGAGTGCTTCAGTATATTCAATACCATCAATTTTCTTCTCACCAGAGAATGCAATAATGGCTTTAAATGGATAACCCGCTTGTTCTAGCAGTCGCTCAATCGCTTTATAATAGCGGATCGCAGACTCAATATTTTGAGTTACTACCATACCCTTGGCTTTAGCTTTCAGTTTTTTAGTATTTACTACATGCTTTATGAAATGCTCAAGTATGATCTCAGCTTTTACATCAATGGTCTGCTGAGTTTTCTCTACATAACTTCTTAAAGTTTTTTGAGCTTTTTTAGTATCGAATAGCGGATTCTCTAGAATTGATTTCTCGATTTCATAAAAGCTCTTATAGGTCGTATAATTTGACAACACATCTAGGATAAAACCTTCCTCGATAGCCTGCTTCATCGAATAGAGATCAAACGGTTTAAAAGACCCATCCGTTTGCTTTTCACCAAATTTTTCTAATGTCGTATTCTTTGGTGTTGCAGTAAAAGCAAAATATGAAGCATTGCCTTTCATTTTACGCGCTAAAATTGCATTCAAAATTTTATCTTGAGCATCTATATCATCAGCATCTTCATTCGCCTTACCCATAACCTCATTCATTTTGTCATGAGCAACTCCAGATTGGGAGCTATGGGCTTCATCAATAATGACCGCAAAATGCTTATCACTTAAATCCGCTATTCCATCAATAATGAAAGGGAATTTTTGAATCGTTGTGATGATGATTTTTTTTCCATTCTCTAAAGCCGATTTAAGTTCTGAGGCCTTATGGGCATGCGCCATAATATTCTTGACCTCAGAGAACTCTTTAATATTATCTTTTAGCTGTTTGTCCAAAATACGGCGATCTGTAACAACAATCACTGAATCAAATAATGGATGTTCAATTCCTCGGTTTCCCTGAACTAATTCATTTATTGGATAAGCTTCTATCAACTGAAATGCTGCCCAAGTAATCGAGTTTGATTTACCCGAACCTGCTGAATGTTGAATTAAATATCTTTTCCCTACACCATTCGTTGAAACATGGTCGAGAAGACGACGTACGACGCTGAGCTGATGATAGCGTGGAAAATATAAGTTTCTTTTTTCTAATATTGTTTTTTCGTCACCATCAAGTCGGACAAAGTGTTGAATAATATTGGCTAAGCTATCTTTTGATAGAAGATCTTTCCACAGATAAGCTGTTTTATGGCCATTTTCATTTGGTGGATTTCCTGCACCAGCCTTATGCCCTTTGTTAAAGGGTAAAAAAAATGTATCTGCGCGCGCAAGTTTAGTTGTCATATAGACTTCATCTGTATCGACAGCCATATGAACAATACAACGCGCAAAATTTAGTAAAGGCTGAGTGTTATCTCGGTCTTGTTTATATTGCTTTTGCCCATGGTAACGTGCATTTTGTCCCGTCCATTCATTTTTCAGCTCAAAGGTAATAATTGGAATACCATTAATAAATACCACCATATCAATTTCTTGTAGTGGATTCATTTTTGAATAACGTAATTGGCGAGTCACACTAAAAATATTTTGCTTAAATTTATCTTTAATCTTTTGTGAACTGCTCGCCAACGGTGCTGGATACATCAACTGAAAATGTGCTTGATCGACAGCAAGACCTTTTTTAAGTAGATGAATCACCCCATGCTTTCGGATCATTCGATCAAAACGTTCGTAGATTTTTCTTTGCCAATCATGTGGGTTAAATTTCTGAATTTTCGCCAGTTCATCTGCCTGTGTGTGCTCTAAAAACTGCCAGAAATATTGGACATCTAAGGCATACAGCATGTCGAAACTTGAAGGTGAACCTGATACAAAACCATGATTTGGACTAGTAATGTCTGTAAAGCCTGTTCTAATGTTCTCAAGACATGTCCCAGTCAATGCTTTTTCAATGGCCATCTCTAAAGCACGTTCATTTGTTAAACTGACCACTAAGCAACCTCTATTATTTCTTGATATTTAATTTCATCTAGTACTTTCTGTTGTACTTTGATGATATTTTTAAACTCTTGCATTTCTTCATTTGTTGCTAATCTGAAAGCTTCACCAACTTCTAAATTTTGTTCAATGATTTCATTGACAAATGCACCGTTCTTAAACGTGATTAGAAGCCTGTTTTCAACTCTCAAACTTGGCATTGTTTCTCTGTTAGAAACAGGTGAATAATGCAAATCTTTTTCGGATAAATCATATTCAGTTGTTTTCAACTTCAAATATAAAAAATAACTTCTTAATTCAGCATGTGCTCCACTAAGCTTTGATTTTTTTAACAAATAGATGAGGTCATCACTTTCCTTTCTAATCTGAGCATATGAACAGTACTGAAAAATTCTAGCATCAACAATTAAATATTTTTCCCAGCCAAAGATTTGAGACAACTTGTTATTTCTAATCAATTCCAGCTTTGCAAGGCTTACATCGTCGTCTAACAAATCAAATAATGTTTTAAGTTGAGGTTCTTTCTTTTCTTCACCAACTCTATTTTCATCAAATACAGCTCGCCAATTTTCGGCTCTATCACGATAAGAATTATACGAACCTGAACAAAAGGTTAGATTCCTTCCATATTTTACAAAGTAGTTTCCTAAACTTAAGAAACACCGATGTAATCTATATTCTTTATCTTTAATAAACTCATCTGTAAATAACTTTGCCGCTATTTCACCATAATATGCAAACTTTTCCATACAAACGGTATGATTATCTGTCTTTGCATAATCAAGTAAGAAATCAACTCGCCCATAGAAATAGTCATGATCTTCATATTTCTTTAATAGCTCTTTCCACGCTTGATCTTGAAGAATAAGCTTTGCTTTTTCAATCTCATGATCAATATGTAGTTTTTCAAAAGCAGATTTACTACAAAACTCAATAATGTCTTGCTGTTCATGCAAATTACTTATTTTATATAAAACACTGTCATGACCAATATAAACCGCTAATTTTTCAAGTGCTTCCAGTACTGAAAGCATCAGTTTTTCAGAGTTATAGTAACCCTTAGCATTTTTTACTAACCAACCACTGATTCTTTTCCAGTCTTCTAATTGGTCAATGTTTTGAATGTACTTAATAAAATAATAAGAAATTGCAAAGTGTGCTTGATCCTCATATGAAGGTTTATCTACACTTAATATTTTAAAGATATTGTGTTGGCTTTGCTGCGCTACAGCAAAATCTAACAGCCCTGTTAAATTCTCAATCGTACTGTTGACATCATTTAAAAATAAATTCCTATATTCATTTTGCGAAATAAATAAATTAAGTCTCAAACGGCTTACTGTGCCTTCAATATCATTTTCATTTGTTCCATCCACACTAATATTTTTTGATAAATATTTTTGGTGTTCACATAATAAACAAATTTTAAAGAAATGGATAAAACTCCTATCAAAAGATCTATTCCTATCTCTACTAACAGTCCAAATTAAATCGGTCCACTTCGTATCAATACACTGAAAAAAATAATTTGCTCTACTTATATCAATTTTATTTTCAAGAAAACCTTGAAGCCATGCTTTAAAGTTTTCGAACTCAGTAAGTTGAACACCTCTTGCATTCATTTTGATATACAACTCATCCGTCAATGAAAAATCATTCATTGGTAAGAGATAAAAGTTCAAAATAGAATAGCTACTCAACCTAACCCATAATTCATTAATATCTTCTGTATTTTTAGTTCCAAGCAGTGCCTCTAATTCATCTAGCATCGTTAATATCGAAATAATGGTAGGGTCTTTACACCATACAGCTAAAAACCAAGCTTCATTTTCAATCTTTACAGAAGGTTTTTCACTCAACTCAATATCTATCAATTTCTCAATAAATTGAGAAATAAACATCTTAGAACTTGACCGTGTTTGATAACTAAATTTCTTTAACCTTTCTTTAATTAAATCAAACTCTTTTATATTTTTCTTATTTTTATTCACTAGATAGCAATGTAAAAGAAATAATGTTGTGAGACGTTGCTGACCATCTAATAATTCAAGTATCTTTTTGCTTAAAGACCCGTATACAAAATCAAGTTCAAGTTCTTTATTCTCAGTGAGACTTTGTACTAAAGCCTGTAGAAACGTTTTACGAATTTGTGCAATCTTGGGGTCATTTTTTCGACCTTGTGCGTAATCACGCTGAATTGTCGGAATCACAATATGATATTGTTCTAATGCTTTCCACAATGTCAATTTAGTCATTTTTACTCACCCGTCATTTTCATCGTGAAATTCAACACCATACTGCTTAAAGCAATTTAATAATGCTTTTTTATAATTTTTCCTGTCTGCTATATCCCACCTCAGCATATGATTTACATCATCACTAAAATATTTTGAGAATACCTGTTGTGATGCCAAAGGAATAAAGTTCACCTTATTAGTTTTACCCAGTTCATATAGCTCTTTTTCTGCTTTAAGAACCTTCTGTCTTTTCATAAAAAACGGGTCGTTACCTATAGACCGGTTGTCTCTTTCTGGTAAAAGACACAAATTATCAAGTGTTTGAATATTTTCAGAGAAACTACCGATCAATAACTCTAAAGTTTCATTATATTGACTGAATAGAATATCTCTTAATGCACCTTCTGAGGCTGCCTCATATTGCGTTAGGATCTCTCTAAGTTGTTTTTGTAAACTACTATTATCTATTTTCCCCAACAACGCTTCTTGTTCAGAAATCCAAACCTTGATTTTATCTTTACTAGATAACTCTTCACTTTGCTGTGCATGGATATGCTCAATATCCCATTTCACTTGGTTATAGCGGTTAAAGGAAAAACGTGTATTGTGTCGCTCATATCTAAAAATATTAAATAATACGAGTATAGATTTAATCTTTGGTCGGCATAACGTATCATCTTCATCATAGAAAACATGGTCAAATTCTAGCTCGTTGACATCTTTATCTTTCTTGAAAAGATTACTTAATTCTAATTGGATATAGTTTTTTAATTTAGCTTCAAACTCATCTCGTTTGCAACCTTGGGCAGCTAACCAAATCTCTTGAACTGTTTTATATCTTTGACCAATCAAATAACCAATAAGATGATATAAGCGGTCAGTTTCATACCACTCATTTAAATACTGAAATCCTGTAAGAACCTTTAACCATTCTTTTTCAATTAAATCTTTCACATCTTGGGCTGATTTAAATTTATTTGCGTAATATATAAAAGTTTGATGATCTTCTTTCAATTTTAATACTTTTTTATCAATGGACTTATCTGCAATAAGATCAAATATAAGTTCAATACGTGTATGTTTATTTGTCTGTTGCGTTGGACTCAAAAATGCCCAAAACTCATCATTTTGTAAAGTTTGTTCTATATAGTCCCATTGATTCGCCATTTCAGTTTGTTTCTGAACCGCAAGATGATCTTGACCATAGACTTTCGCAATTTTTTGTAAAAACAAAGCCTTGATCAATTCTGCATCTGTTAATGGAATCTTACCTTGATTCAGTCGGCTAAAGATTTCAATAGATTGCTTTCTCGAATCTTGCTCCCTATCCACACGCACGGCATACCAAATAACTTTTGTGTGATGTAGAAGCTTATCTTTCCAACGCTGTCTATTAAACTCTGTTCCCTTTTCCTCAAACCATTTTTTTACAGCTAGATATGCAGTATAGAAATAATGTGCATCAATTGTCGGTAGATTATTTTCAGTAAGTTCAGCTAATCGCTTTAGATAATCTGTACTGGACTTTCTAGTTTCATAACGAAGAAAGAAATATTGGTCATTAGTTAAGTATGTCAAAATAATAAAAATTGTGGTAATACGTTGCTGACCATCAATGAGTTCCCAATAATATTGAGTCCTCTCGGTCTTTCTTTTGACTACTACAGGTTGCAAACAATAGAAATCACTTTCCTGCTTCGGCTCAAACTCATCAATATCATCAAGTAATTCTGTGACCTGTTGTTCTTTCCACTTATAGCCTCTCTGATAACTATCAACAAAAAAATTAGCCTTCTGTAACTCACTGATAGATTTCAATTCCAATGAGTTTTCTTTTTGTTCTAAATAAGAAATGAGTTGCCCTAATCGCTCATCTGCAATTTCAGATAAATCCGGCTTATCCTCTAAAAGTTCGCTAATCTGTGCCAATAAATTTGCTGTATTCACCCTCTACCCCAACTCTTGTTCTTAAATCTTTGCTGTTCTATTTAATAATTTGAGACGCAGTCGTCATATACGGTTTAAATGCTTGTTCAAGTTTTTGTATATGCTCTAAATGCCAAGCAATGTGACTTTGCCATAAGTCTGGATTATGACCATCTGCATTTAAAATAAATTCAATTCGAGATGACTTTTTAGTGTCTAATCTGAGCCAGTCTAGTGGATGACCAAACTTGTTCTCAATCTCTTGCTTTCGCGCATAGAAGAAATCAAACATCTGTTTATTCTCTATAGCATTCTTTCTAGCAAACTCAATATCTACACGTATCGCTTTCTGCAAGAAAATCAGATGATAAGTGCATTGCGATATACCAGTTGCTCCACTTAACCAATGTGCTGTACTGGGGCTGATATTGTTATACAGTGAATTATTACTTTGAGAAAAATGGTCAAGCAAATGCTCCCAATATTGGTAGCGAATATCGGTATGATCGGCTTGTTTTACTTTAGCGATAGTTTCTTCATCTTCTTTCCGAGTAAGTCTTACCATATATTCCGATGCTTCAGGGACAGGAATAATCTGTTGAATATCGACTAACAATTGTTCTGCTAACCTATAAGGTGAAACCTTTACGCATTTCACATCTATCTTGCGATCGAGTAACCACAAGGCTGTATTGGTCACCTCTTTACGAAACTCACCTGCTACCAAGATAATACGCTGGCTATTACGTGGATTTAATGTGGTAATAGCTGTACCAGTTTCCTGATGCTCTTCCAAAAACCGCTCAATTAATAGCTTTGCCGTGTTCTTCACATGATCTGCATCAAAGGCATGATCATCCAAATCCGCACATACAGGTTTATTTTTAATCAAATATTTTGCAAATACTTCTTCGATATCATCCGATGTAAACGGCGCAACATAAGAAGCATACTTCAGTGCCTGCCACACAGCGTCGCGTCCACTGTCATCTCGTTTATTTTCAATCAGTACAAGCTGCCCTTTGGTATCTAATGCCAACAGGTCAAGGCGTTCACCTGTGCCGTCAAAGCCATTAAATTCTTTTTGAATAATCAACAGTTCTTCGCCCAATGCTTCAGGATGGCTGACTAACCATTCTTGTAAGTCATAACGCTCAGTAAGCTGTTGTTCGCTGAGTTTTGTACCGTCTAATGGTTTAAGTTTTTTATTGGTTGTATCTACGGTATATAAGCTCATATTTCCCCCAAAATATTAAAAACCTAGCCAACTGAAGTTCACTAGGCTTTATTTTTATGTCACTTTAATTTTGCCTGTCACAGCGTCATTAATGAGTGTGGTTTTATATTCTTTTAGCTTTTCAATTTGTTGATTCTTAATTTGAATCGTAAAATTTGTTTGTTGCTCAATTGCTTTAATCTGCTCAACAATTTTAAGTTGTTCATCTAAAGGAGGAACAACAGTCACTAATTGTTTAAAGCCATCCCAATATAAGCGTTTACGGAAATCTGTAATACCTTTGGAATAACGATCCATTTGTTGAATAAACTCAGGACAACGATACTGATATTCAAAAAAATCTGAATTTATAAGATGATTTGGCTTTGCAACGATATATGCAGGGCTGACCATTCCATCTACTGAAACAGCACCAATACCACCTTGCCAAGCTCGCATCATGTTAAAAGCGATATCACCTTTTTTAACTAGGATATATTTAGATTTATCCTCAATTTTTACACGACCACGTACATTGTCTTCTTCAGAAATTTCTTCATTCGAAACACCTGAATGAATTGAAACAGATAAAAGTGGCAAACCCTCTTTCCCCTGTTCATTGCGTTCTTTGAACATGGTTCTATTTGCTCTAACTTCCCAATGTTTAGGAATTTCTCCAATCCATTCCACACCCGAATCTTTCATCGGTACATTTGGATCTAAACCTTGCGTCACTGCTTTTTGAATGACAATTTGCTTACGTTCATTCAGTAAAGCTATTTGCTGTTCTTTAATTGCAATTACTTGTTTGATTTCGCTAGTTTTTGCATCAAGAAATTTTGCTATTTCACCTTGCAGTTTTTTATTGGGTAAAGCTAAATTAAAATTTTCAATAAAATCTGTTGGGACCCTTTTTTGACCAGCTGAACCAATCATCATCCCTTCACCAAAATCCATAAAATTATGACTTTTCGTCAGATAATACAGAAATTTCGGATGACAATTTTGCTTTGATCTTAGTACATGAAACTCCGTAGAACCGAAACCAATTTCAGAATCTAACTGATCTAGAAGAGCACCTTTTCCATTTTCAAAACACGGTGTAATCTTAGCCACTAATACATCGTTTTTAATAAAATTAGTAAATCCCAATTTAACGGAAGCCAATCTTCTTTTATTTTGATAATTGACCGTTCCATTTGCTTCCACATTTTCCATAGCTAAAAAACAAACTTGAGTATTCTTGTCTAAGCTATTGGACAACGCAGTATTTGTAGGATTGATGAAAGCTACATTTTTTAATTTAAGAATATCCCAATCCGTAGGAATATCACCTATCCAATCTATTCCCGAATCTTTATAAGCATCATATTTTTCAAACATCATGCTTCCCCTTAAAGACCCAAAATCTGTGCAATTAAACCATCGGCTTGCTTCTCAAGACTTAAAATATCCTGAGCCACATCTTCTAAAGCACGTAAAGGCTTATGCTGGTAGAAATACTTATTAAAGCTCACCTCATAACCAATTTTCACAGAATCAAGATTAATCCAAGCTTCAGCCACATGCGGTTTCACTTCATCTAAGAAATAGCGATGAATCTGCTGTTTTAACGGTACAGATTCACTATCACGCAAATCGCTATTGCTTTCATAGGTGATGAACTCACCTTTTTCCGCTGTTGGATAATAGCCAAAGTCCGCTAAATCGACTTCTGTACAACCTAAATATTCAAGTAATTCAGTCAGCTCAGCTTCATTAAACTTCACGACTTTTTTCACCACTTTTTCTGCACTTTCGTCATACCAACTCACCGCATTTAAAATATTGTTCTTTTCAGAGTTAGACAGCTTGATCTTTAAGCCTTTAATCGCTTGATCGACTTTCTTTTTAAACACGTTAAAGTCAGAAAACTCGTCTGTACCAACCTGTTGCATGATGCTTAATGCATTGTCCAATACTATTTTTAAAACATTCCAATGCTTCACATCAAATAGTTTGGCTTGTGCTTTATTGTTCAGTGTAATCTCTTGATCTTCACACCATGCCAATATATCTTTTTTTACAGCATCGAGCTTCGCTTCAGTATAGATGTCATCACCATAGGTGCTATACATATACTCCATAGGTTCAGACAAAGACTTATCAAAACGTAGGCCTTGCAAACACTCTGCACTAAACTGTGCTTTACGGCGGTCTGGACGCTCAATATTGACTTTGTAATAACCAAAATCTTGGTTATCAAAAACTTTACTCGCAATACCTAGGGGTTCATGCTGTTCATCAAGCTGTCGGTCAACATCTTGTCCTGCAAGGTAAGTTTTTATAATTTCAGCAATATGCTCAGATGCAAATTCACAGTTCTTATTACCTAAGTTTTTACGCAATTTACGGAACATTAAACTTGCATCAATAAGTTGTACTTTGTCTTTGCGATGTTTAGGTTTGTTATTTGATAACAACCAAATATAGGTCGTAATACCTGTATTATAGAACAAGTTGTTCGGTAGCTGCACAATTGCATTCAGTAAGTCATTTTCGATGATATAACGACGGATATTACTTTCCCCGCCACCAGCATCACCCGTAAATAAACTTGAACCATTATGAACTGAGGCAATACGGCTACCAATGCCATTATGCTCAGGCGATTTCATCTTATTGACCATTTCCATGAGGAATAGAAGTTGACCATCGCTTGAACGTGGTGTCGCATCACAATTTTCTTCATTGCCCCAATAGTCTTTCAACTTCACTACAAATCGCGGATCAACCACATCCGAACCATCTTTAATATACTTTTGCTCAGATGCCCAACTCTTACCATATGGCGGGTTAGAAAGCATGAAGTCAAACTTAGTACCAACAAATTCATCTGTGGTTAGCGTTGAACCAACACGAATATTTTCGGGGTTATTACCCTTGATCATCATGTCTGACTTACAAATCGCATAAGTCTCATCATTGATTTCTTTACCATACAAAAGCACGTCACGGTTACCATCTTCTACAGCATAACGTTCATCAATAAAATTTTGCGCTTCAGTCAGCATCCCACCCGAACCACAAGCTGGGTCATATACTGTAATTGTTAAAGGTAATTTTTCTTGGATCGGATCAAAGACAAGGTGCGTCATTAACTCAATCACTTCACGTGGGGTAAAGTGCTCACCTGCCTCTTCGTTATTTTCTTCGTTAAACTTACGGATCAATTCTTCAAAGACATAACCCATACCTAAATTAGTCAATGCAGGCAAACGATAACCATCAGGATCTACAACATCTTTTGGTGTTAAGTTGATATATGGTGATAGAAATTTTTCAACAACATCCATCAATACATTTTTATGTGACATATGACGGATTTGTGCGTACAAGTTAAAGCACTGAATAATTTCTTTAACGTTGTCGCTAAAACCTTCTAAATATTCTTCAAAGTTTGCCAATAAAATTTGTGAATTATTGGATGCGGCTTTATGTAATGAGCGTAATGTCCACTTTGACGTATTATAAAAGATGTAACCTGAAGCTTCTTTAAGTGGTTCATCATCAAGCTCTGTAAGTTCCATTTCAACTTGTTGGTAGCGCACTTCTTCCAATACAGCAGTTTTAGTAGATTCTAATAAGGTATCTAGTCGTCGCAAAACTACCATTGGTAAAATTACATCACGATATTTTCCTCGTACATACACATCTCGAAGACAATCATCAGCGATTGACCAGATAAATGAAACTAATTTGTTATGTACTGAATGATCCATGAAAACCTAAATAAAGCATTATTTTTAATGCCCGTATTTAACACTATTTTTACGCTCTTATGCAGTATATGTATTACATTCTTGAGTTTCAAACGCCAGTCGATGTCGCAGATAAATTGAAGGAAAGTTCTATTTTAGAATTAAAATTTAATATCTCATTCTTTTGTAGCTTTATAAAGAAATGAAGCGCAAATTTGATAATACAGCCAATAAAAAACCCCGAAACTTTCGTTTCAGGGCTTTTCACGAATTTTGGTGGAGATGGCGGGAGTTGAACCCGCGTCCGCCAGCATTACGCTCGAGAATACTACATGCTTAGATATCGTCTATTGTTTTAACACCTTGTGACCCGACGAACAGGGTACAA
>Ga0209795_10000668_pt1 | contig 24869 bp, 31 predicted proteins | sample AgamicOrMarz_FD_187166 | JGI IMG/M metagenome (GOLD analysis project Ga0209795, IMG submission 187166) | Agave microbial communities from Guanajuato, Mexico - Or.Ma.rz (SPAdes) (version 2) | ecosystem: Host-associated > Plants > Phyllosphere > Phylloplane/Leaf | place: Guanajuato, Mexico...
ATAAAAAAGGCCGCTGTTCAGCGGCCCTTATCACGGTGATTAATCTGTTATGCCAGTCGGGGTGTTTCATGCTTCCTCACGAATAGGTAAATCCCGGCGCGTCTTTTTTGCTGCCCCAGTAAATCGGGCGCTCGGACATCTGCGCCACATAGCGAAAAATGCGATCGCCAGGCTGCGCGGCCTGATGCGATTCATCGGTATAACGGTCGGGAAACGGGCGCTGCCAGTCTTCAAAAATATTACTGACGGTATACTGCAGCGCGTTTGTATCCCCCGCCGTTGCGCCGGTCGAGGAGACCTTGCCCTTGAAAATCAGGTCAGCCACCCGTGCCACGCCCGCATCATCCAGCGCCACTAGATACAACTCCGCCGGGCGGCCCACACAGCGCTCGTTCAGCGTCTTAGCAAACAGGGACATATCGAGGCCTGAAAGGGTCAGTTTCAGTTGCGTCGGGCTGGTTGTTCCGGTTTCCTGCACGTCATCAACCGCGCCCAGCGTTCCGACGCCGTAATAGACGTAGCCGCCGAGCACCAGCGTGCCGGTACCGGAATGCACGTAAGCGGTACCGGATTCAAACTGGATCTGAGCGGCGATCACCGCCGTTACCCTGTCCCGGGACAGGTAATCGACCATCTGCTCAGAAAAAGGGCTGTACAGCATCAGAACGCCTCCTCGAATTCCAGCGTGTAACTGGTGAACACGCCCGGCACACGGTTGCCGGTGCCCTGCTGGTTATCTTTCAGCTTGAAGATGCCGTAAGGGGCCAGAACCTCGATCCGCGCATTAGCCGGGGGAGGACTGCGCAGCATCGGCGCTATCGGAATAATCGCCGTGCCGCCTGCGGCGCTTGCCACATCTGCGGTAACCATTTTCATCTCATCGTTAACGGTGAGGTAATCCCCTGCCCGCAGCACCACCACGCCCGGCGACCAGCCTTTTGTCATCAGCACGATTCCGGACTGATTCGGATCCGATACCAGCGGTGTTCCGGCGGGCTTACGCCCTCCCCGTCCCCAGTCACGGATCTTCACCCGGCCGAACTCGCCGTCAAGGGAGGCTATCAGCGCATCGAGGCGCCGTGATTTGTCATCTGACAGGTTATTAAATGTCAGCGAACATACCCAGCGGGTACCCGGAAAGCGCACTGTCTGCGATGAACCGTTGAAGGGACTGCGAAAGGTTTTTGCGTTGCTTTCCGGTCGCCACGTCAGGGATGACGGGCAGATGTCTGCGGGCCATTCAAGTGCGGCCATGTTCTTCTCCTGAGATTAAACGCCCAGCAGGCGTCGGCCCTGCCCCCGGCTCTGAAAGTCCTGCAGCATGTCCTGACGCGCCTGCTTTCTCCCTTCAGCTGCGCCTTTGCGTGCTGCCTGCTCCATCGCCTGAATAAGTGCGGCATCGCCGTTACCCGAAACGCTAATGTGCTGGGTTATATGGACATCGCTGCCGCCGCTACCAGCAACTGCATTATCGACCATCCTCACGCCCAGCGTTCCATTCGGTGTTCTGGTTAATGGCATAACTGCCTCGGGCCCAGCCTCGCCCATCAACCCATCGCCTTTGGCAAATTTGAACATCGTTGGACTTGAAATGATCGAGTTGCTGAAGTGGCTAAGATTTGGGGAATCGAAGACACCACCTTTTGCAAATTTCAACCCGCTGGCTGCGCCAGTGTATGCGCCGGATGGTGTGCTCCCTCCTGATGCTGTATCACCACTAAAAAGACCACCAAGGGAACCAAACAGGCCACCGCCTCCTGCGGACTTCAACGAATTGACCAACATTGCATTCAGGATAATTTTTTGCATTGAAGCCAATACCGATCTCGACCAGTCCTCCCAGTCAACTTTATTGCCTGATAAAGCATCGGAAATATTTCCGATAAGACCGGTCATTGAGTTGTTCACAAGATCTGCTGTCTGCGAGGAATAATCAGAAGCCGTGTCAAACCAGTTTTTAAAACCTTTCTCGGCGCCAGCAGTCCAATCGGCTTCAGAAGCAGCGATTGCTTTATATTTTTTGTCCAGAGCATCAAGAGCCGCCTCTCGTTGTGCTATTGCTGCGGAACCTCCGTCAGTTTTGGAAAAAACACGATCAATCTGTTGCGTCTCGTCGAACCTGCTACGCTGGCGATCACTCATGCCTGCGGTGTCAGTCGTGAGCGTTGCCTCGTCCCTGAACTTCCTGGCGGCGTCCGTTAAATCCTTCAGTGCGTCAGCCTGTTCACGCTGCTTACGAACGTTCTCGTCTGCCTTCTGGTTCCACTTTGCCAGCTCGGCTGACGCTGCCTGAATAGCGCGGCGCTGCTCGTCGGTCCATTTAGTCCCGGCCTGATGCGAGGCGGCGTAGAGTTCTGAGGCTTTTTCACCTTCTGTTGCGCGCACCCGTTGCACGTCAATGGCCACGCTCAGATCGGCCATTTTTCGGGAATACTGCTCCGCCGTACTTGCCGCTTCGCGCTCGGCTTTATTTTGTGCGTTAGTCGCGGCAGTAGCATCCTTCTTGGCCTGCGCAGCGGCGGCGTCCTTTTTGGCAGCCTGGTCTTTCCTGTAGATATAGGTGGTATACAGATCGCCCGTCAGCTTCAGATCTTCAGCTTCATAGACAAACTGCTGATGCTGCTTCGCAAGACCATCCATACCCGCCAGCACCACATCGCGCTGTGCTTTATCCAGTGCTGTTTGCTGCTGTGGGGTGGCTTTTGCTGTGGATAATACCGGTCCCGCATACTGAGGTGGCGTAGCGGATGCTGTCGCCGACATCGAGCGATTAAGGAGGTCATATGCGCCTCTAAGAATAGAAACTGCGCCTGCCTGCTCAATGGCTTTCTGTGTAGCCAGATCGCTGGCGTCATTCACCAGCTTCTGCGTCTGCCCTACCTTTGCGGCGGTCTGTTCGCGCTGATACTCAAGCTGGTTTAGCTTATCGGTCAGCTCGACGTTTTTGGCCGTAATGTCAGCCTGATCCATAAACGTGTTGATCAGGGTCAGCGTCGGGTTTCGGTTGTAATCCTGCTGGATCCTGTCCATCGCCCTGAGGCTGTCTTTCACCTTCGCTATCTGAGAATCCAGATCTGCCAGGTCCTGCTTCTGAGCCTGTAAAGAAGTACGGGCATCGGCAGCAGTTGAGCGAAGACCAAGCACCGACATTTTCTGTAGCTTTGCGTTGATCTCGTCAAGGTTATTGGCAAAGCCCACCGCCTCCCGGTGTACCTGCTGCGTGTGCTGATACAGGCCGTACATCGCCGCGCCGGCACCGATAATCACTCCCGGCCACCCGCCGAGAATGCCCAGTACGCCACTACCCAGGCGGGACATCACCGAGGCCGTGTTAGTGAGGTTATTTACAGCCGAAGCCCGGCCAGCAAGAGCGGTATTAAGCGAGGCCTGCGCAGCGGCAAGATTCCGCTCTGCAACAATCTGTGCCTCAATGCTCGTCGCCGCTGCGCGTGCCTGTTGTGCCCGGTAAACCGCCTGGCGGCCAGCCGCTACGCTGACCTGAGCACCGCGAACCTGCGCCTGCGCCAGTGCAACTTCTGCGGCCGCGTTGGCGAGTACCGCGCGCGTAGACTGGCCCACGCTGCCAACCATGTTGCCAAAGTAACGGGCCAGACCTACGCCCACCAGCAGCCCCGCAGTATTGGCCACCTCGTCAATGTTCGTCGCCAGGCCATCCAGAATACCGGAAAGCGTGGATGATGCGCCGACGGCATCGTTAGCACCGCCTACCCAGGCAAGAAACGCGTTTTGCACTTTCTGTGCAGATCCACTGATAGAGGCCGGGAGGGTGTCGAATTCTTTGCGCAGTATCTCAACGTTGGTCAGCAGCGGGACGATCTTGTTTGTCGTCAGCTCGCCATTGTTTGCCATATTGCGCAGACCGCCAAGGGTGGTACCCAACCCATCCGCCAGCAATTTCGCCAGGCGGCCGCCGTTCTCCATAATGGCGTTAAATTCTTCCCCCCTCAGCACGCCGGAACCCAGCGCCTGGCTCAACTGGGTGATCACCGAACTGGCCTCTTCCGTGCTCGCCCCAGATAATTTCAGTGAAGTAGCAACGGTTTCTGTAACCTTTGCCACATCTGCAGATGCATAACCGGCATCACGCAGAGACTGGGCAATTCGGCTGTAAAGGTTACTGTTCGCTTCTAGGGAGGTTCCGGTGCGCTGGCTGATCTCCATCAACACGCGCTGGGATTGCGCGTAATCCTCACTGGACGAGGATGCCAGGCGAAGGCGCCCATTCAGTTGGTTCCAAGTATCAGCAAACTGAATCAGCTGATGCGTGGCAAATGCACCGGCCCACGCGCCGGCAAGTCCGGCAGCGGAAGATCGCACGGTTGCAAGCTGAGAATTCAGGTCTGCCAAAGACCGCTGAGTTTCACGCGTGGCCGCTGCAGCTTTTTTCCCGCCCTGCTCCATAGTGCGGTAATAATCCGTTCCCATGCGGGACGCTCTGGCGATCTCAGTCTGGAAAGAAGATGAGTTCGCCGAAATTTTGATGATTAGCTCACGCAGTGTCGCCATATTTCACCCATAAAAAAACCTCACCGAGGTGAGGTTTCGTCTGTGCAGTTCGGTCAGTTAATGCCTGCCTTTCTCCGGGCCTCTTCAAGGTATTCTTCATCGGTTTTAGACGGCATATCAGTATGAGAATTATTGAGGTCGCTGCCGCAATGCTTGCATTTTACGGCTTCTTTTTTTATCAGCTCTGCGCAATAAGGACATTTTTTCATCCCTTCCTCAAGCTTCTCTTTCTCGTCAAGCTCGGGATCCTTTTTAATGATTATTGAATGAACGATTGCCACAATGAAAAGTAGCGCTCCGTATATCCACCAAGCGAAAAAAGAGCGCCCTTTACTACTTGCAATCAATCCCGGGATGATGCCAAGGACCGCAGCAATTAACCAAAATTCCATGATTATTCCTTTAGAAAAAGCTTTATAAGGATTAATCTTAATTTCAGAAAAATGAAAAGTCACCCTTACTTGTCAATCTATATCGCAGAAATCCATGCCTCCAGCTCACTAATTTCCTTCTCTTCTTCCTGCTCACCCCATTTCAGCATCACATCCGGAATAGTGAATTTGCCGCCCTGAGAGTTCAGCGTTGCAACGGAGATCTGCGCCGCCTGTGCATCGGCGCGCCAGTCGCCAATGGGGCTGATGCGGTCAAACTCAATCCACATTTTCAGCTCACTGGCGGTGAGGTTCTGGCGTAGCTCGTGGAGGGTGCGCCCCAGCCGGAGCGCCAGCGACATCAGAAAGAAGGTCAGCGGCTGCTTTACGGCTTTCCCGCTTCTTCCTGACTCATTCCGAGGCTGAGAGCCTGTGCCAGAAGGCGGGCATGGACCGGGCCATAAATTTTAGACACCTGCTCCTGATCCTCATCGCCGAATACGCGCTCGCCGTTTTCATCCAGCAGAACGTCAATGAACAGAACGACATCGGCCTCTTTGTTACGCAGGAACTTCCCCGCCTCAGTCAGTTTCGGTACCTCTTCGCCCTCAGCCAGCTGCGGATTGACAATTTCCCGGAATTTTACCCAGGCATCGCCGGAGGGTTCGCGCAGCGTTACCTTTGCGCCATCCCATTCAGGGACCGTGATACCGTTTTTTGTGCGATAGGCTTTCGATGCAGTAAGCGCCACGTTGCGTAATGAATTCTGTGATGTTCTTTGCGCCATTTCATTTTTCTCTTGTTACATGGTGGGAGGGGAAAAAGCGGCCGAAGCCGCTCAGGAACCAGATGCAAAAATGCGCTTAGGCTTGCCGCGAACACGCAGCGAATAAGTCGCGCCAACAACCGAAGAGGTTGCCGCAGACCAGGAGCTCTGCCGAACTTCCACCAGCACATAAAAACCGTTGCCTGAAGGGAACACCACGCGCAGCGCGCGCAGTTCGTCATTTTCGTAAGCGGTCTGAAGTGCTTCCTGCGCTGCTTCATCACCTACCCAGTTGCGCGAAATGCTCATTTCTGCGGGCGCTGCCAGTCCGTTAGTTTGCTCTTGCTCGGTTGAACACAGGGTGGTGACGTCAATGTCACCCTTCTGGCCGCCGGTAAAGGTGATTTCCTTCGTCGCACAGGCCGCTTCCAGCCAGGTAATCCCGGCGCCCGGGAAAGTGGAGGATGTAAAATCCTCGGCTGTTACAGGCGCATCGGAGACGGCAAAAGTCATCCCCTTTGTGACTTCATATTTACTGCTCATGATTTCTCCAGATAAAAAAAAACCGCCGGAGCGGTATGTGACGGTGAGCGAGCCTAAACGATTACTCGAAATTCAAGCGTGGCCCGGTGATAGTGAAGATCAGGCTCATAGCCTGGCGTCTTAACGATGTTTTCTGGTTTCAGTACCTGCAGGGCATCCAGCGCCATATTCCTGATCGTGCTTGCTTCGGTGATGGTGCGGGAATAGACATCCACCTGAACCGAAACAGCCGACTCAGCCTGACCACAAAGTACGTCAGCGGCCACATCAGTGATGATCGAGAAAATTACCCACGGCGGCGATACAGAAGGATTCCCGTCACTGCTGAGCGGGGCAACGTAGGGATAAACCTGCCCTCCTGCCAGCGGTGCCAGCAGAGGATAAAGATCATCTTCCGTCATTTGCTTAGTGCCTCATCAATGGCCTGGTTCATGCGTCTGAATGCGACCTCCGTCGCCTGCTCCTGGCGAACATCAAACGCGGGACGAATGAAAGGATGCGGCGGCATGTTAACGGTTCCCATTTCGACGAAGCGCCAGTAAAAGGCGTTTCTGGGATTATTCGCCTTCATCGTGTTATCGCTGTTGCCGGTGCTCGGGTTGACACCACGAATATGAACGCCGGAAGAAATTTCTCCGCGGCGCCGTGAGCGCTGAGTAAGGACAACCACGTTTTTCTTCAGTTTCCCGCTCCGCTCAGGCGCACGTGCGATCACCTCCTCCTTAAGCACTTCGGCCCCGGCGCGCGTGGCATCACGAAGAACTTTGTTATTTTCAGCACGGCTAAGCGCCTCCAGATCTTTGGAGATATTATTCAATCCGGAAAAATCGAGGCTCGTCTCAATCATTTTTCGGCCCCCTGCTTGCAAAGGATTTCCAGCAGCACGCAACGGCTATCGGGAATAGCCGGGCCGACAACATTCAAAACCGCCCCCTTGTACGCCCCACTGAGCACTTTAAGCCGCGATGAAGCAGTTATATCCCGCCTGAAACGTACCCAGATACGGACTGTTGCGGGTGCAGATTCTGCTCCAGAAGAAATTTGTTCTCGACCACTGATGCCCTTCACTTCAGCCCAGATGGTTTTTCCTTCCTCCCACTTATCTATCGGTTGTCCAGTAGAATCCCGGCTTGAAGTGAAATTCAGGATAGTGATTCGGTCACGTAGTCGTCCTGCCTGCATAGAGCCTCCTCGCTACAAGATAGTTGGCCGTCGAAGATCGTAGATAAGCATCGTGACGGAATACGGAAGTTCACCCTGCTTCAGTTTGTCCTCCTCCTCTCCGCCCCGGTTGCGGTCCAGCCAACCCAGCAGCATTAGCAGAGCCGTCTGGGTCCGACGCAGAGGTTCGCCTTCAATCAGATCTCCGGTGGGTTTGACGATTTGGTCGCGGCTTCCCTGAACGTAAGCGAGAATAGCAGCGCTGCCAGCCTGAATTTTCATGGTCAGATCGGCATTGCCGGCGTCCTCATCGGCGTCAATGCGCAGGTGCTCTTTCGCCTGTTCAAGAGTGACAAGTTCAATCACGTTTTATCCCTCCCGTCCCGACCGCGCTTGGTCGCGAGCGTCCAGCCTTTTGAGCCAGTTTCGCCAGGCTTGTCCTGTGTCTGTTCGTCGCAGTGCCAGAGCGAACCACCCCACGTTACCGTATCGCCAGGCCGGTACTCCTGGCCGGATTTGAACACGCCCTTATAAATCATGACCGGCACGTCAAACGTTTTGGTTTCGCTGCTGCCGCTTGTCCGGTTAACCGTTAAGGTGAAACAACGCTGATCGGAGCGTTCAATTTCCACGCCTGCCACACCATCAACTACACATTCCCAGCCGCGCATGCCGTGCGTTTTCTCGTAGGATCGCCAGAGGCCGCCTTTATGTGTTGCATAAGAGCCGCGCGGGTAACTTTTCCCTTCGTCAATGGATGGGAGAATTTCGAGCGCCAGCGCGTCGCGGCCATCTTCCCCGTCCCTGCCGGGCTCAGCCGGAGGGATAGCAGCGACAGCCTCGCCTAAGAGCGCTTTTACATCAGGTAAAACCGGCATTGCCGCAGCAACGAGTTCCTCCAGCATCGGCTTCACATCTTCGGCAGTAACGCTTTTTCCGTCCTGCGGAACAGGGATAGAAAGGAACGCATCACTTACCGCCTCATCCACCGCCTGCTTCAGCAACGCCGGATCATAATCTTTACCGTCTTTTGGTGTCGGTATAGTGCTGAACGCTTTATCGACCATCTCCTGCAGCATCGGCTGAACGTCGTCTGGCGTCAGGCTTTTGCCGTCCTGGGGAGGCGGGAGAGCAGCGACTGCTTCCCTGACCATGGAGGTAATGTCTGGCAACTGCGGTAATTCAGGAGTGGAAAGTTCCGCCACAGCGCTTGCCACCATGGCGGAAAAGTCAGGCAACGGACTGTCTTTTATTTCTGCGATGGTTTCAGCAAGCTGGATCAGCTTATTTTCAAAGGACTCGCTTTGCGCCTGAAGGCTTCTGCTGAATTCCTCACGAATTTCAGCGAGCACCTGACCAAATTCCTCACCCAGTACCTTTATCAGGGATAATTCGCGTTCGTTCATTTGATAAGTAATCCTCTGATCATGGCTTTGGCCGCTGACTGCTCTGCATCAGACAGTGCCTTACCTTCATCACTGGCTGTTGATGGCGGCGATGACTGGCTGGCTTTACCAAAGGGATCGTCTGAGGCATCACGGCGCGCCAGTGCGCCCAGACTAAAGTTCTGCTGTTGCAGGTACAGCTCATCGCCGCCAGTGACCGGGGGCAGGTTCTCACTGCGTCGCGCCTCATTCGGTGTAAGGATGGTATTTTTTACACCTTCCCCCAGCGTTTTGATCCGGCGTTCGCTGTCCATACGCAGAAGCGCGCTCACATCAAACTCGGTACCGGTATCACCTTCCAGTTCAAACGCTTCATCCAGCAGCAACTCGATCGACTCAATCAGCGCCTGCAGGCACTGTGAGTAATACTGCTGCTCCAGTGCCTCAATGTTGTCGTAAGAGGGAAGCTCACCAATTCCGGCTTTATATGCCGGGACATGAAATGCCGAGCAAACAATTTTGGCTGACATCTGAAGCTGCTCAACCACCTTCGCATCATCAGCAGACATAGAGACCGGATTGTACTTGGCACCATTGCTCAAAAGGCCTGTTTTTCCTGCATTCTCACCTGTGTAGCCCGTATCCCAGTTCGCTTTAAGGACGCGCGCATTTTCCTCGGTGATGTTGCCAGGCACTTCAATAACCCCGCTTGGCTTGCTGCCATTGCGGAAAAAGAAAGCTGAGTTTTGCTGAATATGATGGCCCTGCATCGCAGCCAGCCCGGCGGCGTAAACGGGTGAAAGTCCGACGAGCGGATGAAACAGACAGTTGAAGCGGTCATGAATAACCTCACGCGCCGGAACGGTGACGGATGATTCCACGCCCGCCATGTTGTCAGGGTTTATCTGGTAAAAAACGGAGCCGTCGTCCGCTACCAGTGGCGTCACTTTGTTCCAGTCCAGAATGCGAAGCTCTGTAATTTCGCCACGGGTATTACGGATCTTCAGAGCAATGGTATTACCGTGGCAAAGCTTCGAGTTAAGCCAGCACTCAAAAAACTGAATGCGGTTCTGATATGCATTGGGCCGTCTGTAAATCGCCGCGGCTTTACCGCTACTGCTTTCTTTCCAGATACCGTTTGAGTCACGGCGCATCATTCGCAGCGGCATCTTGGCAATATCACTGGCAATAAGCGATATGCAGGAAAACACAGCGTGGAAGGAAAGCACGGTGTTCTGATTAATTTCGAGGTTACGCTGCCACGCACCGGCAAAGGGTTCACGGACAAAACTTAACAGTGAGGTCCAGGCTCCCTGGCTGGCGGGTTGTTGCAGCGCCTTTGCTTTTCGCCTTAAAGGATTCCACATCAGCCGTCACCCGCGTTATTTTTCTTTTTCCCGCCACCAGCCCGTCTCGCGCCGGTGTACTCAGCTTTACCCAGGAGTACCAGCACCCTTGCGCACTGGTCATCCACCGTTTTTTCATCACCGGGAATGGAGTCATGCGTGCGTTGCAGATATCTGATTTTTGCCATGCAATATGGCGGGGTTTCCCCCGCCCTCCGGAGTTGATTAGCTGGTCTGGGTGGTGCCGTAGTTCACGCCGGAAATTACCGCAACGGCAGCGGTACGGCGGCGCTTCCAGTTGATCCAGCGCTCGGCGCGGATAGCCACGCTGTTGGTCTGGAACATGGAAACCAGTTCGGTACCCGTCGGCGTTACGCTGTCCCCGCTCGGTGCGCTTTCCATTTCAAGCGACGCTTCGCGGGACATATCCACCGCCACGCCACCGTCGTCCGCCAGATAAATATCAGGCGCGTTGAGGAGCGTAAGGTTGGTACCAGCGTACTGGGAAACAATCGCCGGAAGTCCCTGGTAGGTGCCGCCCAGCAGTGTCATTTCCGGGTACATCTTCTGCCCCAGCGCGTTTTTCTTCATGGACAGCGCCAGCGCATTAGTGCTGGACATAATCCAAACCCCGCCAGTTGGCTGCAGGTTCGCCGCGACAAACTGAGCGAATGCGGCTTCTGCGTCTGCATCCGGATCGCCGGTAGAAGGAATGGCTGAAATACCGTTAGTTACTGAGGCTGGAGAGACGTTTGCGACTTCTGCCTTTGCTGGATTGATGAAGTCAGTATCGAGACGCGCAATAACAGCTTCAGCCAGCGCGTTACGCACCAGAGCGTCTGCCGCCGGGTTAGAAAAACGGATCAGTTCGTCGGTCAACACCGCGATGGCGGCCACTTTCGCAAAGCTGAAGGTGATAGATTCGAAATCAAATTTCGTCAGCGGCTTCGCCTTACCCTGACCTACCCAGTTGGCTGAACCGCCGGAAGTCTGCGCCGGAATGCGGATATTAAATGGCACCCGGCGCAGCGCCGGGATATTACCCTGTCCGAAGCGGCCAATAATCGTCTGCGGACGCAGGAAATCCACAAAGTCCTGAGCATATTCCTGATATTCAACCAGCGAGCCAGCCCAGGTTGGATCGGTGGTTGTGCCTGCGCCGACGGCTGCTTTGAGGACGTGATGCAGTTTCGAATCATCCGGGTACTGTTTACGGGCGATTTCCAGCGCCTCGGAGCGGCTGCCGTTCGCAGCGGCCAGCGCTTTAGCGAAGCGGGCGAAAGCGATACCTTTTTCCAGCTTCTGCTCAACGCGGATGATGCCCGGGGCGCTGGTCGTCACCACATTAATATCACCAACAGCGGCTTTGCTGACTGGTTTGGCTGTCTGGGCCATGCTGGATTCCATGTCGCGCAGGCGTTTCAGGTGCGCATCCACGGATTTGATTTCAGCGGAAGTGTTGTCGTAGCCCTCTTCTTCTTCACTGTCCAGGGTCCGGCCGTCTTCGGCAGCCTTCGACATAATGTCAGAGAGGGAAGCCGCCAGCGCCGCACGCTTCGCTTCAAAGCTTTTGATCTGTTCTGCGATATTCATCGGGTCGTTTCCTTTTTTGATATTGGTTTTGTGTGCTGTAGCGCCAGCGGATTGAGTTGCTTTAACCACCGGTTTCTCATTGCCTGCCGCGGCGAGTAACTGGCGGTCGAAAGATTTAACGGTATTGATCGAGCATTCGGCGTTCGCCGGAATGGTCACTGCCGAGACTTCAAGAAGATCCCAGGACAAAAAGCGGATGCCGCCTTCATCCAGAAAGGAGTATTCGATCGGGCGAAAGCCGATAGAGAGCCCACGAACCAGCCCGGCTTTAATGGACGCCCAGGCCTCATCGAGGCGGGCCACTAACTGGGATGGCATATCAGGGGTTGGCTTCACCAGTTTTGCACTGATTTCCAGCCCGCCTTTCACCATTTTTGGGGTGCAGGTGCCGATAGGTTGTGAGCGGTCATGCTGCCAGAGGAACGGGGTGTCGCTGCGAAATTTTGCCCCCTCCGGCTCCATAATGTCCCCGTCACGGTCAGGCGATGGCGTGGAGGCGATGCCGGTAATAATCCGCTCATCCTCGTTTACTGCCTTCACCGTCATGAGGGTGCATGCGCGATTAAGCGTCATTTAGCTGCCTCCTGAAACGAAAAAACCCGCCGGAGCGGGTCGTGAACTGACGTAACTGTCATATGAAATGTACCTGGTAGTCCTGCTTTTTCGCCTCAGGATTTAGGGCCATTAGCGAGACAGCGTTAAACAGCGCCATCAGCGGGTCAATCTTGCCCTTACCGCTGGCCTGTTTGGTGATGAGAATGGCGTTACCCTTCGGCTCAACCCTGGCATTACCCACGCACCATGCCATCAGTGGCTGTCCGGCATGGATCAGCACTCCCTCGGCAAGCTTGCGCTCTGTGGTTTTGATCGCGCCGCCGAGACGCCAGCCCTGACTCACGCCTACCACCGCATCGGCAGGAATGTCCGCCTCAATCAGCGCGTCGAGTATTTGTCCGACCCCTGACGGGTCAATGCCTATCTTGTCCAGCAGCTCAGCGACGTGGATCCGGCTGACATATTCCGCCACTTCTTCAGTATCCTGACCGACGCGCTTCACAATGGTAAGGTCGCCGGCTTTTACGAAATCGTTGAACCTTGATTCTTCACTTTTGCGACGCCTGATCGCTATTTCATGTGCCCAGGCATGACACCAGCACAGCCATTCACGCGTTTCCGTGTCACGCCCGATAGCTGAAAAGCCCAGCAGATCATCAAGTCCCCCGCCGTCTATCCCGACAGTGATGACCTCGGCGCGCCGCAGTAGATCTTCAAAACTCACGCGCTGCGCCTGCTGCTCCCAGAAATCAACACCCGCCCAGCGGTCGGTTCGCAGGTTCAGGCCGATCTCAATGTTGAGGTGCTTCGCCAGAAACTGCTGCAGCGTACCGTCAGTTTTTGCCTGATTCTTGCGGAGATTATCGGCTATCCATTCGGGGCTGACGGACAGGCCGATGTTCGGGTTGGTAATATAGAAATTTTCAGGTGCAAGATAAGCCTTGCTCTGGATCATGCTTTCCGGGAACTCATAAAGAATGCCCAGTGTTTTCGGATCGATGATTTTGCCGTCACGCACATCGCGCCAGTAATCGAGACGTTCTTTAAACACGCCTGACGGTGGTTCATCACTCTGCGTGGTGAGGTAGATAACCCATCCTTCGTTACGAGATACCTGCCCGCCAAGTGCTTCCATAAACATGGCTTCAGCGTTAGCGCGCTTACCGAACAACCAGAGTTCGTCCACGAGGATACGACCGGACTTCTTCCCGGATACAGTGTCGGTATCCGCCGCCACAACTTTTAATGTGTTACGCGTCACCCGGTGAGTAATGGTACGGATATGGTCCTGTATCTGGAACATGTCCGACAGTTCCTCGTCGGCACGGATCATGCCGGCAGCAGGCTTGAAGCTGTTATCGGCGACCTCTTTTGTTGGTGCCAGGATCAGGTGTTCTTCGTCCTCCCGCCAGCACAGGATCAGCGCGGTCAGCATAATGCCCGCCGCGATGGTCGATTTGGTGTTCTTCTTGGAAATCAGCAGCCCGTATTCCCGGATCAGCTGATTTCCGGTATCAGCCTCATAACCGCCGAATATGGCTTTCACGAAGTCAAAAACCCATGTTTCAGAACATTCACCGAACGTGGGTTTGCCCGGCAGATCGGAAACGCGCAGTTCCCGGAAAATACCCAGCGCCTGCTCTGCCTGACCCGGGAAGATCGGCGGCGGGATAATAGACTCTCCGGCAACCAGAAGGGCTTCCCAGTCGGGGCATGCTGTGGACCACTTTGCCATGCATTACCCTCCCTTATTATTTACCACCAGTTTTGGCGGCGCCATGGATCCAAACTTGCTGGCACCTGCGGCAACCTTCGCGGCGGCGTTTCGCGCCTCTTTTTTCCCTGTTTCCCCTTTTTTAGGGTGAATGTAGGGCAGCATGGCCTTAGCGGCATCTTTCCGTACGTCAATTTCTTTCGTGGCGTCGTTCATCACGGACATGAGAAATTTGAGTGGATCATCAAAAGCACCCGATGTTGGTGGAGATTCCGGTACCGGGATTCGTTCCGTGTTGTTTACTGCTGGGGTATAAACATTTCTCTGGCATGCAGGTTCATCGTCTGTCTCAATGACCTCTCTCTTTTTTCTGTCGATAAAGGCGATGACTTCCGGGTCTTTTGCCAGCTGCGAACCCTTTGAACGCGCGGATTTCTCTGAATAACCCGCCTGAATTGCCGCTCCTTTCTGAGACATACCGGACATCAGCGCCACCGCGAATTTTCGCTTCTGCGCTGTTAACATGTTTATACCCTCCAGAGGGGAATTTTTTCTGTGCGTGAGAGGGGGGGCGGTGTCCAGCCCGATCGACGTTTATAACCGGTCATACCCCCCCCGGTTGTTGAGAATGGATCTCAATCAAATGATAATGATTTCAAATGCAACTATTTCTCATCTGCATGCGACAGGCTTTGTCATCTGGTTCAAAGTGCTATGAAACCATTACCCTGATCGCCTTCCGGCACGGCATGTTTCAGCGCTTCTTCATCAGGCTGACTTGCCGCAGCTTCGCGCGCAGACTTCCCGGCATGGCACTCGACGCAGAGCGTCCACAGATTACGTTCTGAGTTGTCACCACCGAACTGAAGCGCGATGCGGTGATCCAGCTCACTCTCGTGCAGGTCAACAACACGTGAACACATGCAGCATCGTCCGCTATCACGCACCCAGATTCGACGTTTAAGGCCGACACGGGCACTTCCGCTGATGCGTCGTTGCTCACCGTATACAGGCTTGATGCGGCAGGTATCGATGACCTTCAACCTCGGCTTTAACGTGGTGAGCTTAGCCATGTAACCTCCATGCACGCCTGCGCTCGTGGCGCGGCTGGCGGTCAGGGTGCTTTTCTACCGGATCACCATCAGCATGATCCACCAGCGAGAAGCACGGATAAATCACCGGGCCACCGCAGGCATCGCCCACAGCATAATCAGCAGGCTTGCCTGCGTCCCAGCGTGCCAGCACTTTTGGTATTAGCTTTGGCGGAACGCTGTAGCAAACGGCATGTACCAGACGTTGCAAGTAAATATGGTCTTCCCTCACACGATCGGCGGTGATTAGCTTCGTAGCTATCTCCAGTTGATATTGTGGAGGGCGACCGGTACCCAGATAGAAGCTGATGAGGGAATCCGGGAAGCGATTAAGCCACTCGGTGGCCAGCGCCTGGAACCCTTTCACCGGCAGCGCATCATCCTCAATTACAACAACCAGACTGTCCTGCCCGGCAGCCCACTCCAGCGCGCGGCGATGATTCCAGTTCGCCCCCAGATCACTCTCATCGACAAGCAGATAAGCAGCCAGTGATTCAGCCAGCTTTTCTGCCTGCGCTCGCCGGGCATGGTGGCCAACCACAACGAACTTCACTTGTGTTTCCACCATGCTGACTCCTTACCGATACCATCAGTTTTGAAAACGGTGTGAACCTTCGGGCCGGTGACCAGCCTGTCAGCGAATGACTGCGCGACAATGCCGAACGCCAGCATGTCGCCCACCGCGGCGCCAGCCTGTTCTTTCTTCCAGAAACGATAACTCTCGATCCGGTAGTAGAGACGGATGATGCCGTGAGCGAACGCCATCACATCAGCGCGGGTCCCACCCAGCAGACCAGCGTTGAGCATCACATCGTTGCTGCGCGCTTCAATGAACTCCTGATAGATACGCTCCGGATGATTCTGCTTTGCCCAGGCGTCGGCGTATGTCTTCGGTTCTGATCCGACATAAACCTTGCCGGGCTGCATTTCATCCCACGGCGCGCGAAGCATTTCGACATCGGTACCATCGGTGCACCAGACAAAACGGTATTCAGAGTGATCGCGCAGGTGCTGCCAGATGTGCAGCCAGCGCCGGAAGTACACGTTCATCTTCACATCAGGAACGCGGCATAGTTCAACGTCTGCCGGGGCCATCTGCAGCTCATCCACCAGCGCGATACGTCCACACTGCCGGAGTGATGCGGCCCATTTAGCCAGCATGTCAGGCGAGGCCGTCAGTTTGGTACCGCGCTGCGGGTCAGGCTGACTTGTGAGCAGCGTTGTGATTACCACGTCGCGCTGCTGCCGGTATTCAACATAACCGGTAAATCCGGCATCACGCCGCTCGTTGTGGATCCTCACGTTACGTTCCACCAGCGCCACGCGGTCAGGTTTTGGTACCGAACGCTCCACCGCTTCATGCTCATCGAGAGAATGGATCAGCTTTTCTGAACCGACCACATCACCGTAAGCCCACGTCGTCAGGCCAGCGTTATGGATGCGCAGAGCGAGATCACTGTGTTCGTACATGCCGCGACCGTATACCGGGTCGAATCCGCCCACACTCTCGATAGCGCTGCGGTGGTAATAAAGCATCACGCCGCGCTGGCCGGTGTACGCCACATGCTGATCGTCACGATAAAGCACCGCTAAGTCGTTCAGCTTGTGCTGACCAGCCAGATCAAGAAACTGGTAAGCCAGGTGTGGCTCTGGTGATTCGATGTAAGGCAGGTGCCAGTTATCGGTGATAGGCCATGCGTCATCGTCCCACAGAAAAAGATGCTCGCACCCGGCATCCATCAGCGCGGTTAAGCTGGCATTCTTTGAGGCAACAATGCCGAGTGATGTTTCATGGCACAGCAGCTGCACGCCGTCAGGCACTACCGCAGCAGGCTTTGATCCATCATCAATAACCACCAGCAGCGCGCCGTCGGGCAGGTGCTTTATGTGTTGTTCGATTGCTTGCGTCAGGACGTCTGCTCGATTGTGGGTAGTGATGGCAATGCCGATCCGTGATGAAACAACGCTGGCGGGAGCGTATGGGACACCATCAATAGTGACCTGCATATTTACTCCAATATAAAAGCCACTAGCTAATGCCAGTGGCTTCGGTATGTGATGGCAATAAAAAAACCGCCCTAGGGCGGCTTTAGAACGGTTATAATTTTATTTCTTGAGAGCATCCTGAATTGCATCAGCAAGTTTTGCAATGCTATCCGTCGCTTGATCTAAATCACTGTGCATTACACCTTTGCCTGAACTGGCTGAAGCCTTTGCAATTTCTAAAGCTGCTTGAACTGCAAGTAAACGCTTTCTGTTCTCTGCTACTTGCGGCCCTTTAACTCCATCTAAATCAAAATAACCTTCAAGCATTCCTCTCTCCTTTACACAGCCTATCTGTGGTAATTAGAAGATTGGGGTTAGTAACGAAATTTCAACTGTAGAAATATGACAGTTCGCCTGCCACGCTTTGTTATGCGCCAGAATGTCTTTCTTCGTCTGGCGGTCCATAACTTCGATGTCTTGATCTGTCAGGTAGATTGGCTTTACCCAGTCACAGGCGGTATCAACCACCACCGGCACGCTTCCACGTGTCGCGCAGCTCGCGATCAACATCGTCATCAGGCATGCGGTTAACAGTCTGCTGTACATTGCTGGCTTCCTTCGTTACTTCTACCCTGCGTTCGGCTACTGCTTCTGTGGCAACGGCCTTTTCTTCGGCTCGCTGCTGGTCTGCTTTGGATTCGGCCTTGCTGCTACCGCGAATATGCCCCAAGCCAAAAGCACCGGCGATAGAGGTAATCACTAAGGCAGCCAGTCCGAGAATAATCTCCAGAGTCATAAGGCCACCCGCTCTTTTACCCAGCCGTAAACAAACGTCTCATTAGTGCTGCGCTGTTCTGCCAGCTCCAGATAACGCTGCCCCTGGCTACAGTTGAGCGCGCGAAGCATAACCAGTTCCCCCTCTTTACCTCGGCGTGAAAGGTAGCTTCTGAGCGCGCTAATTGTTCGGGGGCCTATAAAACCGTCAGCGGTAAGATCCGGGTAAAGAGTGCCCTGAATGTTGAAGACGTTCAGCCAGCGCTGAAACCACTTGGTCTGAACTGACGGCCCCATGTTTACGCCGGTATCGCAAAGCTCCGCAGCAATAGCTGGCGATACCTCTGCTACCTGGTCAAACCGCGGCCCTGTCCAGTAGTCAGCAGTGAGGATTTCCAGAGCCTGCTGCCGGGTCAGATTTTTCATGTCACCGGTAAACCCATGAGCCCGCGCAACCGCCTGTGTAATACCCCAGTTGGTTGGACCACCTTTATCGTCAGGATGATTAACGTAACCACCCTCTTTTCCGAGAATGGCGTCAAAAATTTCGTCTTTGGTCATTATTGCCTCAGATGATCAACCAGGCGCGCAACGTTGCCTCTGACGGCCACCAGCAGCGAAAGAAAAATGACGTTAGCCCCAATGGTGGCCCACGAAGAATGAGGATAAATGCCGCACAAATATGCTAGTGGGACGGCGCTGTAAGTAACCGTTATCAGCCATGCCAGCCTGGAAACCCACGGGCGGTGACGTGAATCACCGCGACGATAAAACATCAGGGTGATCACTACCCCGGCGCAGATCAGCGCGTTTAAAGTTGCTGTTGGGTCATTTAGAACCACCTGAACCTCCCCGGCGCGTTATCAGCGCCACCAGCGAGCCGACATCCTGGTTATTCAGGAACGTCAGGATTTTGACGGCTAATGCAGAAACAATTACGGCACCAATGGCATCCAGTGGTTTATCGCTGTACCCGGTCCAGTTAGCCAGCTTCGATCCAACCAGTCCGGAGCAGAGAATACCCGCGATATAGGACACAACGAAATATGCCATTCGACGTGCTGCACCCAGATCAGCAGCAGTAGCGATATAGAATACGGCACCTGCAAATGCGCCAAAAACCACACCGTAATCTGTTCCGGTCAGCAGTCCATAGACGCTGGCGCCGGTCAGTGCGCCACCGGCTAACCCTGTGCCGGAAATTGGATCGGACATTTAGCCCCCTCTTCGTTGCTGTAGCTCCTCTCAGATGAGGGGAAATAACAAAGGGCCACCAAGATGCAGCCCTCATTCTCTTGTAAAGACGTACGGTAGACACCTTCACAAGCATTTATTTTCATGTTTCGACCGATAGCGAAGCAACCGTTCCGGTAAATCGCTTGCTCTTTGTTAGGATTGGCACCCTCTAAGCAGCTAATTTTATAGTTACCATTATGAGGAATGGCATTTCAGTAGCGGTACATTAAAAACATTTGATGCAACGCATATGCGGATCGTTTTGTGTGTACACGCTGTAAATATATTCCTATTCAAAATTTTTTTAGTTCGCGTAGTTTCTGATGAAATTCAAGTAAAAAAAAAACCTACTCGAATGAGTAGGTTATAGATATAAAATTATTTTAGTTCTTTCAGACTGTGAGTCCATTCAGAATTGGGCATGTAACTTATCCACCAAGGTCTGCGCCTCTTTTAGCATTTTTTTGTATTCCTTAGTTTCATTATCTGCATCTTCATACGCACGCCGAACCCGCCACTTAAGAGCTAAGCATTTCATATTTCTATAAAATCTTGGGTTACGCTTTCGACACTCTTCCATGTATGGTTCGAAGTGGACATCTAAGAAAATGAGCGTTGAGCCGTAAACCTTGTAGAGGTAGCGGTCGTCGTAAAGATCATTATTAACGGCATTTGCACAGCGTTCCCACTCATTGAAGATAATTTTTAAAGCCTTACCACCTTCACTTTGCGAGAACTCATCCTTTCCCCAATCGGCAATCGGAAAATTTGCACGATCTTTGTAAATTCTTAGCAACTCTGTCCAAGCCTCAACAACTTCCTTATTACGCTTGTAAGCCGCCTCAAAATCCAAGGAGTTCTTTTCCCGAGAAGTGCGTCGTTGATTGCTTATGCTCGTGACCGCAATAATTGCACCAGCCAGCCCCGGATAAAAGGTTGGACTTGATTTCCATATGTCAACGAGGAAGCCCCAGAAATGGGTTAAAGCAGAAAAGATGTATTCAGTCATTTTCAACCATAAAAAATGGGAGCCGAGGCTCCCATTCTACTGCATAACATATGGAAAAGAACAGGTACTAAACGTCCCAGTTCTCTTCGTTGAATACGTGACGTTTGATCATAAAGACTACCTCTCTTTGTTGTCATGTAAGTGCGAGTTACATTTACTAAGTACTAACATAGGATTCAACTTAACACTAATCAAGCCGCCCCCCTAGAATCTGTCGAAGTAAGCTATCACGTGATAACTAGACATACAATCGGTATTTGTCTAGCTATGTAAGAAACCAAAAAGTATCTATGGCATACCTCTCCGTTACAGTATCTATGATACAACAATACTTGGCTAATGTAGACAGATCTATCTTAAAGAAGAAACTTACGGTTCAAATTTAGAAAGTTCAAACCTCCTAACCTCTTCATAAGTTTGATCAAATCTCAGGACCTCCAGTTCAACACCTATGGCCTGCCGTCCTAGTTCAAGCGCAGCTTTGATTGTTGAGCCAGATCCCATAAAGAAATCAGCCACCACATCGCCCGGCCTGCTGCTGGCGCTGATGATCTGCCGGAGCATGTCGGCGGGTTTTTCACACGGGTGTTTGCCCGGATAAAACTGGACAGGCTTGTGAGTCCATACATCCGTATAGGGAACGGATACCGTTACAGAGAAATACCGCCTGAGAGATTTGTATTCTTCATACAGTTCTGAATATTTTCGGTTCAGTGAATGCCACGTGGCCACCAGCTGGTGATGCGGGGTTTTCAGTTCATTACGCAGGTGCTTTTCTCTGGCGATACGATCAAAAAGATTCTGCAGGGCGAGATAATCCTTTTCACTGGGAAGTTGCCACTGGCTGGCACTGAACCAGTGCGAGGCCATCTGCTTACCTGTGGCAGAAGCGATCTCTTTAGACGTAACTCCCAGCGCCTGGCGGGCATTACGAAAATAACTTATCAGCGGGGCCAGTACGTTCTGCTTGATCTCTTTGCATTTTTCGTTGTAGCCGCTGTTTTTAGGCTTATACGGCCCCTGATAATGCTCTGCAAACAGGATCCTTTCTGTTGCTGGAAAGTAAGAGCGCAGGCTTTCCTTACTGCACCCATTCCATCGCCCCGAGGGTTTCGCCCAGATGATATGGTTCAGAATTTTGAACCGTGCACGCATCATGATCTCAATATCAGATGCCAGACGGTGTCCGGAAAACAAATAAAGGCTGCCAGAGGGTTTAAGTACGCGCCAGAACTCAGTCAGGCACATATCAAGCCAGCGCAGGTAGTCGTCATCACCGTTCCACTGATGATCCCAGCCGTTCGGCTTAACCTTAAAATAAGGGGGATCAGTAACAATGAGGTCAATGGAGTCGTCAGCCATCTGCGCAAGATATTGCAGGCAGTCGGCGTTTATCAATTGAGAACTGGATATATTTACAGTATTTTTCATAGATCAGTAAGCGGGTCTCTGGTAGGCTCAATATGCTTTAGCGCTAAAAGCAATGGGCCTTGGTTCGCTTGTGACCTTCTACATGAGCAAATGGCTGGTCGGGTGCGACAACACCCTCCAGCCGCCCATTCCCACAAAAAAAGCCCCCATCACTGGAGGCGCTTGTAACATCCGAACTGGTAAATCGACAACTTCGCCATTACCAGCTGTGTAAGAATGAACTGACAGCGCGCGAGGCTAATGTGGATATTCTCCGCAATTTCACCGGCGGTTGCCGGAGTAGTTGACAGTTCGTTATAAACCGCCCTTGCCTTTTCTGTCATATCTTTTTGATTTTGCATGCCATTTTCCTTCTTCTGGCGGTATGACATACAGATAACTCTTGTCGCTTATGACAGCAAGTCGTCTTTGGCTGTATATGAAAAAAGGCCCGCCGAAGCGAGCCTTTGAGATTATTGAATGTTATTACGCGGCGTGCAGTTCCAGGGTTTTACCCAGCGCCGCCAGCGCTTTCTGGATTGTGTCGATTTTAGTCGAGTGGTGTAGATCGAGGATACGAGTTACTTCCTGCGGGCGCGTGTCGATCATGCGCGCCAGTTCGGCGTTACTCACACCGCACTGAACCACCGCGTTGAGCAGCAGTACTTTGGCTGCCACGCTGGCGGGCACCTCCACGAACGCTTCGCCCTGGCTGGCTGGAAGCGGGATCTCGCGCCGGTCTTCAAAATAGAAGTCCAGCGCGGTTACCAGAGCATCCTGTGCCATTGCTAACGCTTCCTCTCTGGTATCGCCGCCAGTCATTGCTTCCGGAATATCAGGAAACAACACCGCACACCCTGTATCATCACATTCGAACGTTACTGGATATCGCATATCTGAATAAGTGAATCGCCGCAAGTACCAGCCCCGAAGGGCTGGATTTTTTATTTAAGACCGAGTTGCTTAAGAATTGCTTTTCTCAGCGGCTCCGGTATCTCCTTCCCCGGATGCCTCGGCATCACCGTTTGCTTGCCCTGGTAGATGAGTTTTAAGTGGTTAGTACCGTCTTTGAACTCTACCCCCTGTGCGGCCAGCCAACGTCTGAACTCGCTTTGCTTCACTTCCTCCTCCTGTCTGTTTAACTTGAAACCATTATAAACATTTTTGTTTATACAGACAAGGGATTTATAAACTTTTTTGTTTATATACGCAGCCATAAAAAAACCCGCTCGCTGGCGGGTTTATTAACTCTGAACATACAATGCCCATCGTTAACGTCAAATTTACACAAAAACGGCAAGATTGCAAGCATCGTGTCGTTAAATTATGCGATATCGCTCAACATTGGCGATCCTGTAACCCGCCGAAGTTGTACGTCAGAATAGCTTTCCTCCTGAAAGCATCGGGTGACAAGGCTCTCATAGAAAGGCTTCCAGCTGTAACGCCACGTTCTCTCAGGCAGACCCGGTAACTGGGCGAGTATCCCACGGTACGCCACTGAAGATTTAGGTCTGCTATATCCTCTGCCTTCGCAACGTTTACATTCTTTATAAACCGGCACGCCCTGGAACTCCGTGGCCTCCCGATCCATTGTTTTCCCTGTCCCGCCACACTGACAGCGCTTACTGATCTTACCTTTACCGTTACATTTAGAGCACAGGCATTGCTTTGCTTCCTCTACTTCCCGGAAGGACTCAAAATCCGATGGTGACTGCCCCAGTTTTTTGGCGAACTCAGGCAGCTTCATTGTGTAATGGCTTTTAGTGATTTTGCTGGTGGTGTTGATCAGGCCCTTTCCGGCGCACTTAGGGCAGTCGACGGTGTCAGCCGCTGATGAGGCGTAATCGTTATAGGCGTACTTCGCCAGCAACAGCATGCACAACGGTAATTTCTTCCCGGCGGCACGACGAATAGCCAGCGGGACGTGTTCTTTCGCATATTCTGACAGCCAGCGGATCGCCGCCTCTTTATCCTGTGCGCTTACCCCGGCCTTTCCCAGAAACATTGCCAGCCCAATGCCAGCGTCGGCCTGCGTCATACCGAGCGCCGCCATTACATCCGTTACAGTCAGCTGTTCGCTTGCTGTAGCCCTTACGCTGTCAGAAATATGCATGCCTTTCGGCGCGAAAAATTTAACGATGCTATCTAAATTCATGGTGGTCTCCACTCCACTTACGCCAGTACGCCGATCGCCAGCGCGCGGTCTAATGTCTTCAGCAGCAGCTCGGGCTGCGTGCCATATTTTTCTTCAAACGCCTTCATGTCAGCGTGTAACTCGTCGTGATGCGCTCTGCACAGCGGTATCACAAACAGGTCATGCGCTTTGGTTCCCATTCCACCCTGACCGTAGCCGATCACGTGATGCGGATCGTCAGCAGGATTGTTACAGCAGGCGCACGGCTGCACCTTTACCCATCTGGTGTATTTCTCGTTTTCCCAGCGCTTACGCTTCGGGCGTCGCATAAAGGACTCCGGCGATTCCGGATCGATGCGCAGCGCCAGCACCTGCTTCGCCTTTTCCTCAATGATGCTGGTGGCCGCCGGCGCCGGTACCAGCTCGCTTTCGCGATATAACGACGGAATGGTTGCCACCGGCAGGCGTAACGCATGGCGCGCCAGCTCCTCGGGAATAACGTCAGCAAGATCGTTACGCACCAGCCACCAGCACAACTCCGGGATCGTCAGCTGGTGGGTATCATCAAAGCCCAGCGCCATCCGCACGAACTCAATGATCCACTGCGCCAGGTTCGTCCGGGCGATGCCCGCCAGTCGCTCAGTGAACTGGCCACGCAGTGTGTTATCGCAGCGCCAGCAGACGCGGATCACGCCGGGCGCATGATGAAATGCCGTCACGTTTTCCATGTGATAAGTACCGTGCGGATACTGACATTCACCGCCACGCATCAGCCAGTTTTCCAGGCCTGACATGCCGCCGGCGCGCGCTATCACCTTCTCGTTTTCAAACACCGGTACCAGCAACGGATCTTCTGCCAGCGGCTGCGCGGCTGGCGGTATTTGCCCGGACGGTAACCCGGCCAGACGTTCCGGTTCGTTCTCCAGCAACATGCGCCCGCGGCTGAAATGCGCCAGCAAGTCAGCTCCGGGACGGAACATCACCACACCCAGCTCCCGGACAACGACCGGTTTGAGCAGTGCCCTCATGCCGCTTTTCCTTTCGCCAGATGTTCCGCCCACAGGCCGCCGATCCACTTGATGCCTTTGGCGGTAAAGCGCGCCTGGCTGAATGCGTGGTTGGTAGTTGACGAAGTGCCGGTCTTAACTTCGAACCGACCGAGATCGATATGCTGATGATGAGGTGTCAGCGTGCCCGCCAGCCGGTACATGATGTTGTTATCGATGAGGAACAGGCGGAACTCTGGCTCTTTGGCACCGAGCAATTTC
>Ga0209795_10000671_pt1 | contig 24783 bp, 31 predicted proteins | sample AgamicOrMarz_FD_187166 | JGI IMG/M metagenome (GOLD analysis project Ga0209795, IMG submission 187166) | Agave microbial communities from Guanajuato, Mexico - Or.Ma.rz (SPAdes) (version 2) | ecosystem: Host-associated > Plants > Phyllosphere > Phylloplane/Leaf | place: Guanajuato, Mexico...
GGATTGCTTCCTCTCGCGACTGGCTATCACCTGATGAAGAGGCGCACAGGCAGCACATCGTTTCTTTGTTCTCCTGTCGCACTCGTTCTTGCCACCTTGATCGCGGGATCGATAGCAAGTTTCCCGGTGCCCCGCGGAGAGAGCGTTATCGTCGTGCTGCGTCCAGGGGCGAGCGAGACCGTGATGATGGCAGGACTAGGCGCGGTCGATGGGCGCCTGGTATGGACCGACCCGTCGAATAAAATATGGGCAATTGACGTTCCGGCCGATGCCAAGCTCGCTCGCCTGTATGGCTACGGTGCGTTACTCGTTAGCAATTCAAACGTACCTGCCGGGTGCCTCGACTGGATTAGAACGAACTGAGCCAAACCGACGCGAGTGCCGCGGCCAGCAGCAGAACTCCTAGAAGTATAGCAAACCTAACAATACCGGCTTTGGCATTCTGTGCCCCGATCAGGCGAAAATACCAATCTGGGCCTTGGTTTCCGGAGTGGGACATGGCGTCAGGTCCCGCCAATAAGGCCGTGAACGGCGAAAAAATTGTAAAGAGCGAAGGCGACAATTGCGAATGCCGCCAGGAAACCAACCGCGCCGCGTCCCATCAAAACCTTGCGCCTTTTCTCCTGCGGAGTGTCAGTCGAGGGTGTGACACCCGTCGGCGTGTCCGCGCTTTTATATTCCGTCACTGCGTTACTCCCTCATAATGCCCAACGAACCGACGCATGTGGGTAAAGTTCCCTCATCTGGATGGAACTAATCACATTTGCTCAGGTTAGCGCGGCTCATCGAGGATGTTCACGAGGGGCCTGTGCCAGAACGTATTGTAATAATTGGGGGAGGCTTCGGCGGCCTTGCTTGTGCGCAAGAGCTTGGCGGCACGGAGCACTCGGTCACCGTAATTGATCGTCGTAATCACAACCTTTTCCAGCCACTGTTATATCAGGTAGCGACCGCAGCGCTTTCCCCCGCAGATATCGCCGAGCCTATTCGCAAGACGTTGGGTCGTTATCGCAACATCAACATGATCATGGCCGAGGTGGTCGGGATTGATGTGCAACGGCGCCAAGTTCTGGTCGATGGTAATGACCGGGTTGATTATGACCGTCTGGTCATCGCCACTGGTTCTGAATACAACTACTTCGGCAAGGATGGTTGGCGCGCCAACGCACCAGGAATGAAGACAATTCATGAAGCGCGCCAGATCCGGCAGCGTCTTCTATCGTCATTCGAGAAGGCGGAGAGAGCTACTGACGAGCAGGAAAAGCGCAACCTCCTCACTTATGTGGTGATCGGAGGCGGGCCAACCGGCGTCGAGATGGCCGGAGCGATATCCGAGCTTGGTCGCTTCATGATCAACCGGGATTTCAGAAATATCGATCCCGACGACCTCAAGGTGATCCTGATCGAGGCGGGTCCCCGGATCCTCGCCGCGTTTCCGGAAAAGCTCATCCACTACGCGCGCCACTACCTTGAGAAGATCGGTGTCGAGGTGCGCACAGGCGAGAAGGTCCTTGATGTAACATCGGATGGCGTCACGGTTGGGAGCGAGTTCATTCGAACCGGCTGCGTCGTCTGGGGCGCGGGCGTCAAGGCGTCGCCGGCCCACCGGTGGCTCGGGCTTAATGCCGTCCCAGGCGGTCGAATTCCGGTTGATGAACAGTTGCAGGTCGTAGGCCACCGGAACATTTTTGCCCTAGGAGACACCGCCGATTTCAAGGGAACCGATGGAAAGCCGCTGCCCGGCCTAGCGCAAGTTGCCAAGCAGCAAGGGATCTACCTTGGGCGTTTGTTGAAAAACCAAAGTGCCGACCCGGCGGCGTTTGTGTTCAAGAACCGAGGCAACACAGCGGTAATCGGACGAAACGCAGCCATTTTTGATTTCGGCAAGTGGACCTTGAAGGGAAGGGCCGCCTGGTTCCTGTGGGCCTTCGTGCACGTTTACCTGCTGATCAATTTTGAAAAGCGCATCCTTGTGAGTGTTCAATGGATATGGCGCTACCTCACCCGACAGCGCGGCGCGCGCCTTATCGAGGAAGGCCCGATCGGACATAACGATGTAACAGTAGCCGCGGTCGTGGGCTTATCAGCGACAGAGCAAGGAGGTGACAGATGATGCAGCTTTCGTTTTTTGCTTTGGTGGCAGGGGCAACGCTTTTCGCGATCGCGATCTCCGTCGCATCAAAAAAGATGATGTGGCTCGGCGTGGTTCTGTCCGTCGTCGGCGTGCTCGGCGTTGGTTTCTATTTGTTTAACGGCAGCCAAGCGGGACCCAATGACCCACCCGACGTCTCCGGCTCCACCCAGTGAATGTCCGATTTCCAAAGCGAGGATGCTCCATGGCTCAACAAGAAAAGGCTGCAAGCGGCATGATGCTGCTTGTTGCGCTCATATTGGTCGCGGCATTGGCGTTGGCCGCGCTCTATTTTTTTGTACTGACGCCAGGGAGCCCAGACAGCAATACGATTCAACGACCGCAAGACGGGACGTTGGAGCAACACACGCGGTGATGGGGCAACTCGAATGTGTTGCAGTGAACGGCGCGGGAACTCTGGGCCAACAAGGCAGTTCGCGCTTCGTCAAAAGGAGGCAATGATGTCTGACGATAAAACGAGAGATATTTTCATCACCGGCTTGAAGAACGCGCACGCGATGGAGAACCAGGCGCTTTCCATCATGAAGCCTCAGGTGAAGCGGATCGAAAACTATCCAGATGTAGCGGCGAAGCTCGAAGAGCATATCCGCGAGACGGAAGGACAAATCAGCCGTCTGGACGAGATCCTGGCGTCCCTCGCCGAGGAGAACTCCTCGTTGAAAGACGCCGCCCTGTCGTTCACCGGGTCAATGGCTGCACTCGGCCATGCCGTCGCCGGCGACGAGATACTCAAGAATAGCATGGCCAATTTCGCATTCGAGCACTTCGAAATTGCGGCTTACAGATCGCTCATCACGATCGCCGAGCTTGGCGGTTTCGCAGCAATGGTCAATCCATTGCAGGCCAACCTCGATGAAGAAATCGCCATGGCTGCGTGGCTTGAAGACAACCTCCGTCCGACGACGATCAAGTTCGCCAACCTCAAGGAAGCAGGTATGTCGGCAAAGACATAACTGAGGATCTGATTGCTCTTGAGACGAACACCAGTAGAAGGAACCCAAATGACCGATCCCGCAAAATCGAACCCGGAAAGCGACGCGGCGCGTTCTGATGCGAAAACTGCCGATCAGAGCAGGGTAAATCTGAAGAAGGCCGCGGAGAAAAGACTCGATGAGAGCACGAGCGAGCGATCGCGCGACAGAACTTGAGCCCAGGCGGGCCGGCTCGGAAAGGCTTGATCACCTTGGTGCGCTTGTCGCAGCCGTCGTCCTGATCATTGCTGTAATTAATGCAATGCTCTGACCGTCCGATGCCCCGCCGGGAACTCAACCTTCACCTCATGAGATTGATCAGTCCGGTTGAGTCGGCAGGATAAGCAAACGATGGCGGATCTCCGCCATCGTCTCAAATTCAGCTAGTTTTATTCAAGCGGATCCAGGTTTAGTACTCTTCGTCGTCCCAGCTTCCACCCGTGCTACCGGGGTTCTGTCCTCGGCCGGCGTCCCACTCGGCGCTGGCTTCGGCCCATTGCTCGGCATCCTGGCCATCGGGGCGTCCAGCCTGTTCCCAAAGCTCGTATGCCCGCTTTGATATCCACTCCTCGCGATCAGTACCCATACCTTCCTCCTGTAACTGTTTTGATGCCGGCGAGCAGCCGCGCTCGCCGGCCGCGTCGTCACGCGCTCTTTTTGGCACCCTTGGGGTTTGCGGACGCCTCGCCGAGCTGCGTGAGAAGCTGATCAGTTTCGAGCTCCTCCTGCAGGTTAGCATCGAGCAGGGGGATCGCATCCTTGAGACCAAGCTGGCCGGCCCAGCTTTTGAGCGTCCCGTAGCGGGCGATCTCGTAATGCTCGACGGCCTGGGCCGATGAAATCAGGCCAGCGTCCAGGGCGACCGAGCCTTTGAACTCGTCGATGATTTCCTCAGCCTCGGCGATGATGCCCTGAATGGCTTCGCAAGTCTTGCCGCGGGCAGGCTTACCGAGCAGCTCGAACACCTGTTGCAGGCGCTCGATCTGACCCTCAGTCTGTTCCTTGTGCTTGAGGAACGCAGCCTTGCCCTCTTCGGACTGCGACGCACGCGCCATTTTTGGCAAAGCCTTCAGGATTTGCTTTTCAGCGTAATAGATGTCCTTGAGCGTATCGAGGAACAGGTCGTCTAAAGTCTTCTCAGCCATGATAACTCCTACCATAATCAATTTGGCGCTCACGAACTTCCAAGCAAAATGAAAGTTCCAACCAGTCCGGTAGAATTTTGAGGCGGGTAAGGCTTGGCCCCGCCCTATCAATCCATGTAGGTCAAGGATCGGAGTTGGAAGTGCCGGCCTTGCTAGAAAGGCATGGAGTTTGCTCGTCGTTTCGTCGGGCATCATCCTCGAAAAAGCGGAGCTCCAACCCTTGAACGGCCATTCGCTCGGTCATCACCTCCGCCATGGCGTCGAGGAAAGCCTCGATGCCATGTTCCTGTTCAAATCTGCGGCAAGCCGTCTTCAGATCTTCGGTGTCCATCTGTCGTTCTCACGCCGTCAAGACAACCTTGATGCAGTTGTCTTTCTTGTCGCGGAACGTCTCGTAGAGCTCTGGTCCCTGCTCGAGCGTTGCGCGATGGGTTATGATAAAGCTCGGATCGATCTCGCCCTCCTCGATGCGGCGAAGGAGATCGAGCGAGTAACGATTGACATGCGTCTGGCCGGTCCTGATCGTCAGACCTTTGTTCATCGCCGCCCCGAACGGGATCTTGTCCAGAAACCCGCCATAAACGCCGGGAACAGAGACGATGCCGCCGGGGCGGCATGCCATGATGGCGGTGCGAAGGACATGTGGCCGATCAGTTCCCAGCAAAGTTGCGGCCTTCACCTTGTCGATGATTGCGTCGAACGAAGCGGTTGCGTGGGATTCCGCACCGACGGCGTCGATACATTTGTCGGCGCCATGACCTGCCGTCATGTCCTTGATGTGATCGGGAATAGTGCCATCAATCTCATCGAAGTTGATAATCTCCGCACCGGCTGCTGCAGCGAGAGCCAGACGCTCGGGCACGTTGTCGATCGCGATGACGCGCGCAGCGCCCTGCATGAAGGCGCTTTTGATGCAGAATTGGCCGACAGGGCCACATCCCCAGATCGCAACGATATCGGTCGGTTCGATTTCGCAATTGGCCGCCGCCATCCATCCCGTCGGGAAAATATCGCCAAGAAAGAGAGCCTGCTCGTCTGAAATGCCGTTCGGAATGATTATGGGCGAGACGTCCGCGTAAGGCACGCGCACATATTCCGCCTGGCCGCCCGCATAGGCTCCCGTCAGGTGCGAATATCCGAAAAGACCGGCAGTTGGATAACCAAACGCCTTTGTTGCATTCTCGGCCTTGCGATTGGATCGCTCACAAACCGACCAATTGCCTTTCAGGCATTGCGAGCACTCCCCGCAGCAGATTGTGAAGGGGACGACAACGCGGTCTCCGACCTTAAGCTTTTTGTTGCCGCGACCGACTTCGACGACTTCGCCCATGAACTCATGGCCAAGGATGTCGCCTTTTTCCATAAAAGGAAGATAGCCATCCATCAAATGGAGATCCGACCCGCAGATAGCGCAGGCCGACATCTTGATGATGACGTCGCGGTCGTCTTCGATTTGGGGATCGGGAACGCTATCGCAACGGATGTCGCCTTTTCCGTGCCAGCAAAGTGCTTTCATTGTCATTTCCTTCTTTGTGTCAGGATGCGGTGCCTGTCGCGCGGATTTTGGCGATTGCAGCGAGGACGATGGCCAAAATGCCGAATACGTAAGCAAGCCACTCAACTACGGGGGGCAGATCGAACGACGCCACGGTCAACAGCATCGCAAGGCCGAAAGCAACATCGAGTGCCAGGTGAAAGCGGATCCGGAAAAAGCGGACCGCACCCAGCTCATAGTCGGTGAGCAGACTGTAGAGGATGGCAAAGATTCCAAGGGCAAGCAGGCTTGAGGAAGCCGCACCCCTAAGCCCGAACGCAAGCGGTAACCCAGCGACAATGAAGCCTACGAGGTAGTCGATAACTGCATGCAGCCGCGTGGGAAGGAAACGCATCGGTTGCTCCGTTGGATCTCGGCGCGAACCCGTCTGAGGGCCTGGAGTTCCATGGGCGAAGTTTTTTTATACAGGCGGAACGAACTCAGTACCGCCCTGTTCGAGAGGTGCCACTTCAGTGGCCCACACCAAAAACCAATTAGCATGGTTGCGATCCTACGCATTGGTCTTTAAACCTACGAGAAAGTGGGGTTTGCATTGGACAATTCTGTTTTTCTCAGCTTGTTTGCAGGCAAAAAAATTCTGATTGTCGAGGATGAATATTTCCTCGCCGACGAGACCCGTCAACATTTGGAGCGACTAGGCGCCACCGTTGTCGGTCCGGCAGCGAATGTGCGTGACGCGCTTGATTTGATTGCATCGACGACCGTTGATGGCGCTGTCCTAGACGTCCACTTGGGAGATGAGTTTGTGTTTCCCGTCGCAGAAGAGCTGGAGCGAGCAGATGTACCGTTTGTGTTTGCAACCGGCTACGACGCATCCGTCATTCCGTCGCAATTCGCCGGTTTCGCTTTGTGTGAGAAGCCGACCGAATTGGGAAAAATTGCAGCTGCTTTGTTCAAACCTCAGGGCGGCACGGTATTGAATTGACGCTTATTCGCCATTCAGCATCGCCGACAAATGAAGCCGAGCTCGGTTCACCCTGCTTTTCATGGTTCCTACAGCGCATCCGCATCTGTTAGCGGCCTCTTCGTAACTGAGGCAATCGATGAAGACGAGTTCGATTGCTCTCCGCTGGTGGTTGGGAAGTGCGGTAATGGCGAGTTCGAGTTCCCTGCCGCGAAGTTTCCATTCCTGCGTGGCTGGCACACTGACCCGGTGCGCGGTATCGTCCGCGATCCCAACCGGCTCGCGTCTCGTTAAACCGAACTTCGTACAAAAAGTGTTTCGCATGATCGTGTAGAGCCACGATCGAAGTTGTGTACCTCTTTGAAATTTTTCGGCGTTGGCAATCGCTTTTAGGCAAGTTTCTTGCACCAGGTCGTCGACATCATTTGGGGAGGCATGAAAGCGCCGCGCAAAGTTTCGCAAGGCCGGCATGTGCTCCAAAAGCTCGGCTTCGGAAAAACTTCTCTCTTCGTGCTGCTGCATGTCGAACTCCCCTTCCAACAAGCACCGAACCCTGCCGCTGCCAGAACGTTCCGAGGGTATTTTAGTTCGTCCGCTACATGACAGAGTAGAACCGAACAGGGTAGAGGTCATGCATTGCGATGAAGTCGTCCTGAAACTACAAAGAGCGCGCCGCCTTGTACTTTGCCGCTGTCCGTCGCCCTGGGCGCTGGACCGTAATATCGACTATACGGTTGTGACCGTCCGTCCTATGCTGAGTTAATGTCGAATAAAGAGGCGGCACCGAATGAAGCAGTCCTGGCCGACAGGCAAATCAGAAATGGCTCGCCGAATTCGCGAGCATGAATGGGCGGATACGTCGCTGGGCCATTGCGATGGCTGGTCACGCCGTTTTCGCATACATGTCGAGACGATGTTAGCAAGCGCACAGGCGACTGCAATTTTTTGCGCTCCAGATCGCATCGTGCTTTACAACGACGCATACCGTGCGACCTTTGCTGGGAACACCAAGGGCCGCTTGGCAATGCACTCCACCAGGCCTTTCCGGAACTAGCCGCGTGACTAAACAGCGAGCTTGATCGGGCTTTTCGGGTGAAGCCGTAGAGACCAAGGCTCAGTCTCTTGATTTTGCACGAACGCATACTGCGGCGACCAGTATGTTCGACCTGTATCTTACTCCGCTCCACGAGGACGATGGTTCTGTCGCCTAGGTCCAAGCTGTCAGGTTCAATCAGGAGCGGCGCCTCGTGGCTGAGGCGGCGCTACAGGAGAGCGAGCAACCTCAAGCTTTCTTGCTGGAACTATCGGACACCTTGAGCAGAAGGCCGCCATGCGAATTCTGGGCGTGTATCTGGAGGCTAGTCGCGTCGCATACACGCAAATCACGGACGAAGAGTACGTCATTGCAGGGACTATGTTGACCGCGTGCTCTCTGTGTCTGGCCGCTACAAAATAGACTCCTTTTGCTCCAGCTAAGACTTCCGCCTACCGTGAGGGCGTTACGCGGATCGTTCCGGATGCGGCTTTCGACACTTTTAACGATTCCGGCGGCGATTGCCAATTTTGCAGCCCTTGGCGTGCGACGGGTGTAGGTGTTCCCTGTTCAAGAACGTAGAAGATGAGTACATGCTTGCCAATGAATTGTGTCGGGAGCTGACGAACGCCGGAGCCGACATCGTATCGATGGTCAGCACATGATGAAGCTTTGGCAGCGCTAAATGCTAGGCAGCCGATCGATGGTGCGGTTTTGACATCAATCTCGCTGGAGAATATGCTTATCCAGTCGCGGATCGGCTCCTGCAGCTCGCAATACCTTTCCTATTTGCCACTGGATTTGAGGCTGCGGCCGTCCCGCACCGGTTCGGCGGTGTCACCAGATGCGAGAAGCCGATCGACATAGGCAAGGTCGTTCAAGATATCGGGCGATCCTGAGCCTCTTGGGGAGAAGCTGATCTCGCAGCATCTTCATACCGATGTGCTGTGTTTTTGGTCAGTCTCGCCAGTAATCCAATCAGGACCTTGTCATCGAATGGCTTCCCCAGGCATGGCGCATCCATGAACTCGTCGGGAATGCTCGAGCACTCGTATCCTGTCACGAAGACGAACGGAATGTGGCCTCGCTTGAGCAACGACGCTGCAGGAAAGACCTGCTCCCCATGAAGATTGATATCCAGTACCGCAGCATCAAACTTCGGTTCTATTTCCTGCATCACCTCTATCGCTCGCTCAAGGTCAGACACGGGGCCATAGACCCTTGCCCCGGCGCATTCCAATGAATAGAGCAAGTCCGAAGCGATAAGATACTCATCCTCTACAACTAGCAGACGACGCGCTTCCAGCGGTAAACTCGCCATGATCGATCCTCCTCTGCGACAAACTGACTGACCGTCTCAGAGTTCCGAGTTTAGATAAATGACCTCGCCCTTGAACAACCCGGGCTATGGGTGACGTTCCGACCGGCGAGGATTTCCAACTCGCTTGGCCCGGTCATGCAATGTATGTTGAGAGTGGAACAGCTGAAGCTTGCAAACCTACGCGAAGTGATGGGTCGTCGGTCCAAATCCTATTTAGGGCTCACAGTTGACTTGCTTCTACCGACCTTCTTCCGATGATCGGAACGCAAGCTGAGCGGAAAAGCGACGAGCAGCGACTTGAGTTCGACCTCGCGAACGCGCCTCGCGGCCTCATCGGGCGAAACCCATGCAAGTTCCCGTTGCCCGCGTTCCTTGTACTCAGTGGTTAGGCCAGTGACCTCGACCTGAAACACCTCGACTGTGCAGGGAGCCACATCGCCGTTGTCCAGCCACTTGAGATAGGTGTAGCGGCCAACCGGTTTCTTGCGCGCGCGTCCGCGTATGCCGGCTTCTTCCAATGCCTCGATCTCGGCGGCTTCATGCGGTTTCTTCTTCTTCATCGGCCACCCTTTCGGGATGACCCACCGCCCGGTATCCCGCGATGTAATCAGCAAAACCTGGATGCCGTCGCCGTCGGGCGCGGGGCGAAAGCACAGCGCGCCATATTGGGTCCGGAACTGCCCGCTGAATAGCTTGTCCGGTACTGCGGCGAGTTGTTGCAATATGATGTTTCGCTTCTGCGTTGGCCGCTTACGGCTCTTCCTTGTGGCGGTCATCGCTTTATGAATCGCTGATTTACCTCATCGCTACAACGGCCAAGCTGTGTTTATGACAGCTTTATGACGGCACTTTAGCACTCAAGAGAGTCGACAGCAGCAACGATGTTCTTGGTCGTCGGAAATTTCGCCTCTGGTAATAAACGAACTCAACATCTATCTACGACAATAACACAATCGACTATTGATAGCGTTCTGCCGTCTGCTTCAGCATTACCCAGGAGCTCATTCCAGAATTGCAGTACTGGAGTGCTCCTATCCATGCTCGAAATGAAGTCCGACCAAGATCAAGAACCTTGCACGCCGCGCTGGAATGAGGCGGACCGGCTGGCAGCGATCGAGCGCTACGCGATACTCGACAGCGGCGGGGAAGAAGCCTTCGACGACGTGGCGGAACTGGCTGCAGACATACTCGAAGCGCCCATTGCCGTAGTCAATTTCATTGCTGCCGATCGCCAGTGGTTCAAAGCGGAGGTCGGCATTGGCACGGACAGCCTTCCGCTCGACGTCTCCATCTGCCGACACGCAATCCTGCAGCCGGGTGTACTCGTCGTACCTGACCTCACTCAGGACGATCGCTTCCAAGGCAACCCTTTGATACATGCCGCCGACGGCCTGCGCTTTTACGCAGGCGCGGTTCTGGAGACGCCCGACGGCCTGCCGCTCGGCACGGTTTGCGTTCTGGATCGGAAGAGCCGGCCGCAGGGTATCAGCGAGCGGCAGAAGCGCGCGCTCGAGGTGCTTGCCAATCAGACTATGGCACGGCTCGAACTCAAGCGATCGGAAACCCTCGCACGTGCCGAGCGGGCGCGTGCCGAAAAGCATGCCCGACGCCTGTCACTCGTCGCCAAGGCGTCGACGATCCTGCTCGGTGCAGACGATCAGGTGGAGGCCGTGCGAGCCCTGTTCTTGCTCGTTGCCGAGGAATTTGGCCTAGACGTAGCGTTTCACTACCAGTGCGGCGACGGTGCGCTCAAGCTGATCGCAGCCGCGGGGCTCACGCCGGAGCAGGAGCGAGCAGCATCCCGGATTGAATTCGGCCAGACCGTCTGCGGTATTGTTGCCACCGATCGCGCAGCAATGCACGTGATCGACATCCAGACCTCCGGCGAGGCGCATGTGGTGATCCTGAAGAGGTTTGGCCTCGACACGTATTTCAGTGCGCCACTCATGGCCGGCGGGGATTTGCTCGGCACCGTTTCGTTCGGCCGTAGGGGAAAGCCCTTTTCGCCGGGAGAACTTGAGGCGCTGAGCGCGCTCGCCGCTCAGCTCGCAACAACGATTGAACGAGGGCATGCAGAGGCAACCTTGCGCGAAAGCGAGGCGCGACAAGCATTCTTGCTCTCGTTGTCAGATGAGATGCGCTTGCTGAACACGCCAAACGAAATCGCATCGTTGGCGGTCGAGCGACTTGGCGAGCGCTTCAACCTCAGCCGCGTCTTCTACGCTGAGTATTTCGGTAACATCATGAAGATTGAGCGTGACTTCACCCGCGGTGTGGTATCGATCGTGGGCGAACACGATCTCACGGCGTTCGGACCGGAGCTGTTGCGCGCCTATCATGAGTGCCCCGTCGTCAGGGTCGACGATGTTCAGACAGATCCGAGATTCAATGAGGACGCGCGAGCTGGGCTCAAGGCAAGGCAAGTCGACGCCTATCTCGATGTGGTCTTGTTCGAGAACACGCATTGGGTCAGCCTCTTGGCCATGCAGAGTGTCACGGCACGCCGATGGACGGCCTCAGAAGAAGGCCTGTTTCGCGAGGTTGCCGAGCGCGTGAAAGCGGCAATCGAACGGGCGCGCGCCGAGGATCGCCTTCGCGAGCTGAACGACACGTTGGAGCGGCGGGTGGCTGAAACCAGTGCAGAGCGCGATCAGATATGGCGTCACAGCCTGGACTTGCTCTCCGTAATCGATTTGGCCGACGGGACATTGGATACGGTCAACCCTGCCTGGACGGCTGCGCTCGGCTGGACAGCGGACGAACTTGAGGGTCGGCCGTATGCGCAACTCGTCCATCCAGACGATGCAGAAGCCACTGCCGCCGCCTATGACGTGGTGCGGCGAGGCAAACCAATTACTCGCTTCGAGAACCGCTACCGGACACGGGGCGGAGACTGGCGCTGGCTATCCTGGGTCGCGGTTCCAGAGGGCGGCAAGCTCTATTCGATTACGCGCGACGTGACCGAAGAGAAAGCGCGCCAGACTGAACTGGAAGCAGCGCAGGAGGCGCTCCGTCAATCGCAAAAGGTGGAGGCGATGGGCCAGCTCACCGGCGGCGTAGCGCACGATTTCAATAACCTGCTGACGCCAATCGTAGGCAGTCTCGACATGCTCCAGCGCAGGGGGCTGGGAAATGAGCGCGAGCAGCGTCTGATTGCGGGGGCGGTCCAATCGGCTGAACGTGCAAAGACGCTGGTACAGCGGCTGCTCGCTTTCGCCCGACGTCAGCCGCTCCAATCGGTGCCAGTGGATGTCGCGAAGCTCGTTGCCGGAATGGGTGACCTCATCGCGAGCACCACGGGCCCGCAAATCAAGGTCGTGGTTGAGGCGCCCGAAAACCTCCCCCTCGCAAACGCCGATCCGAACCAGGTCGAGATGGCGCTCCTCAATCTTGCAGTGAATGCGCGGGACGCAATGACGGAAGGCGGCGGAACGCTGCGGATCTCGACCAGAGTGGAAAGTGTCTCGCTTGGCCATCGCACTATGCTTCGCTCTGGTCAGTATATCTGCCTGTCAGTGGCTGACACGGGGGCAGGCATGGACGAGGCAACATTGGCACGCGCGATCGAGCCATTTTTCTCGACCAAGGGCGTCGGGAAGGGGACAGGTCTCGGTCTCTCAATGGTGCATGGGCTCGCGTCCCAGCTCGGCGGCGCACTCACCATCCAAAGTCGCCTGGGCCTGGGTACCAATATCGAGTTGTGGTTGCCTCTCAGCTCTGCGGCTAGGGAGACCGCCGACACGGCGACAGGATCGGTTGTCTTATCGCAGACATGTGGGACTGCACTCCTGGTCGACGACGAGGACCTTGTTCGAATGGTCACAGCGGATATGCTCAGCGATCTGGGTTACGCTGTGGTGGAGGTCGCATCCGGCGAAGAAGCTCTTCGATTGATTCGGTCAGGCGAGCGCTTCGACGTTCTCGTGACCGATCACCTGATGCCTGGCATCAGCGGGACTGACCTGGCTCGCGAAGTGCGGAGCGGCAAGCCTGACATACCCGTCCTACTGGTCTCCGGCTATGCTGAGAGCGAGGGCGTCGATCCGGACCTCCCGCGCCTGACAAAACCTTTTCGCAAGGACGAACTGGCTGCAAGTCTCGCGCAACTGGCGACCTCAATCTAACCTCCCGTCTACATTTGAGGGCTGTTTCGTCGGGGTGCGACTTGATCGCTGCCTGAAGGTATCGGACCGACAGCCGCATGTCGGAGCCTAAGTCGTTATTGGGATTGCAAGATTGGTGGATAAACAAGCCACCTACACAACCGGTCGCGGGGTCAGATCCTGTCGAGATCGTTAAGGCACGTGCGAATGAGGTTGGACTTCACGTTCAAGGAGACGTGCAATAACGCCAAGCGGATGCGAAATTGCACGTGACAACAGGCGTTCGGATTGACATCGGCATGAAAACCCGGTCGCTGCGGGCACGGTGTCGGGATTGTTCACGTGCTTTTCCCAGGACATTGCAAACAGCTTGCGAGCGACTTTTTGATGTCGCTTCTGATGACCGAAGAGGCCAGCCATTCCACAGCAGCCGGTAGCCGGCGCTCGATATGAACGCCGACGGCGGCAAAGACCTCTCCCCAAAGAGTAGAACTGTCGGGCAGGCCGGCCGCTTCCGTGCAGTGACTGAGCCGAGTAACAGTCGACGTGGTGGTTCCATTCGGCATGCACCGCCCGGAACGGACTTCACCTGGAGTTTCGAGGACTATCTTGACAATGACGGTATTGTGGACGAGCGGCTGACTATCGCGCTCGACCTGACCATCGAGGGCGACGAGATGGTGCTGGATTTCAGCCGGTCTTCGCCGCCATGCCAGGGGCCGTTGAACGTGGCCTATTCTACCGCTGTTGCCTGCTGCTTTGTAGCTTTAAAGCACATCTTCACCGAAGTGCCCGCCAATGCCGGCTGCCTCGCGCCCATTCGCTTCGTCATTCTAGAAAACACGCTTCTCGGCGTCAAGCCGCCGCGGCCGGTTGGAGGATATACGGAAACGATCCTGCGCGTGATCGGCGTCGTCTTCGCTGCTTTCGGCAAGGTCGATCCGTCTCTCGCCATGGGTGCTCCGTTCGGCACGATCAACGCCCTTTCGCTGAGCGGTTCGCGTTCAGCCGGTTCGCGTTACGTGATGTTCTCGTTCTTCGGCGGCGGTCTCGGTGGCAATCCCGTGTCTGACGGGTTGCATCATGCGAACAATCCGATCTCGACGGCAACCATACCGCCGGTGGAAATCCTTGAGGCGTCCTATCCGGTCATGTTCACCCAATGGGCCCTGCGCCCGGATAGTGCGGGTCCCGGCAGGCATCGCGGCGGCGTCGGAGCGATCTATGAGATCGAGGCTCTCGCTGAAAACGAGACCACTGCCTTCCTGCTTGGTGAGCGCGGGCGGTTCGCGCCGTTCGGTGTTGCCGGCGGCGGAGATGCAGCCCTCAACCTGTTCAGTTGGCAGACCGAGGATGGTGACGCTGTACCGCCCATGGCGTCGAAAGTGACCGACGTCAAGCTTAAGAAGGGGCGACGTGTGCGGCTTGAAACGCCGGGCGGCGGTGGCTTTGGAAATGCGTTCGAGCGGGAACCGGCGAGCGTCGCCCGTGACGTGCGTCTCGGTTACGTCAGCCACGCCGATGCCGCTAAGCTCTATGGCGTCGGCCTCACGAATGATGGCGTTGTCGACGAGGCCGCTACAGCCGCACTGCGTGAAGGAAAGCAAGCATGACGATCAACAATCGTTCCATGGTCGGTGTCGATGTCGGCGGCACCTTCACCGATCTTTTCTACTATGACGAGGAAGGCCGGACATTCAAAACAGGCAAGGTCCCTTCCAACCGAGGCAACGAGGCGCTCGGCTTTCTGGACGGCCTGAAATCCGTTTGCGAGCTGCCGTCATTAGGTGCCGTCGTCCATGGCACGACCGTCGGGACGAATGCGCTTCTCGAACGAAAGGGTGCACCGGTCGGCATCATCACGACAGCTGGTTTTCGTGATGTTCTGGAGATGCGACGAAGGGACCGTCCCAATACCTGGGGACTTTGGGGAAGCTTCGATCCGGTTGTGCCGCGCGACATGCGGCTGGAAGTCGCCGAGCGCACGCTGGCCGACGGAAACATCCGCCAGGCCGTGGATACACAGGAAGTTGTTCGGGCAGCACAGCAGCTGTTGAAGCAGGGCGCGACATCGCTCGCCATCATCTTCATCAATGCTTACGCCAATTCGCAGAACGAGATTGCGGCGCTCGATGCCGTTCGCGACATCTGGCCTAACGACGACATTGCCGCATCATACCAGATCCTGCCTGAGATCCGCGAATTCGAGCGCACTTCGACAACCGCGCTCAATGCCTATCTGCAGCCTGTTGTCGGATCCTATCTGCGCAAGCTGGACGAGGCGCTTCGAACCCAATCCTTTACCGGCAGTTTCCATATCATCCAGTCCAACGGCGGTGTGATGTCGACTGAAACCGCGCGCCGGCTTCCGGTGCGGACCGCTCTTTCAGGGCCGGCTGCCGGCGTCATTGCGGCCGCGGCACTCTGCAAGGCGGCAGGCTACGAGAACATCATTACCGGCGATCTCGGTGGCACGTCCTTCGACGTATCGCTGGTGGCAGATGGCGTGCCGGCGCTTGCCGCCCAGACGACGATCGATTTCGGCATGGTCGTGCGCACACCGATGATCGAGATCAGTACGATCGGGGCAGGCGGCGGCTCGATTGCTTCTGTCGGACCTGCCGGCATACTGCAGGTCGGGCCTGAGAGTGCAGGCTCGGTGCCCGGACCCGTTTGCTACGCCCAGGGCAATGACCGCCCGACGCTGACCGACGCAAATGTCGTTCTCGGCCGTATCAATGCCAAGCGTCCGATCGGCGGCAAGCTGCAGAGCCTCGATGTCGATGCCGCCAAAAAGGCCATCGAGGTTCATGTCGCGCGCGTTCTCAATATCGACGTGATGGCCGCGGCCGAAGCAATCGTGCGCGTGGCCAATGCCCGCATGGCCGGTGCAGTTCGTCTCGTCTCCATCGAACGTGGCCATGATCCGCAAATCTTCACCGCAGTGCCCTTCGGCGGGGGCGGTGCATTGCATGCCGGCGCATTGATCACCGAGGTCGGATTGAAGTCGGCGCTCGTACCGCGTTTCCCGGGGGTTACCAGCGCCCTCGGCTGTGTCATTGCCGATATTCGGCAAGATCAGGTACTGACCGTCAATCTCAACCTGGAAAGTCTCGATGCAGAAGAGCTCGACAGGCATATGGTGAAGGCCGGCAGCGAAGCGGAAGCAGTCGTTCGCGAGGCAGGGCTGTCCGTTACGAGGTGCTCTACGAACTCGACATGCATTATGCGGGGCAGACACACACGGTGCCGGTCAGCCTGCCGGTGACTTTGTCCGACGGGAAAACCGGTATCACGCAGCAGATCATTCGGGATGCCTTCGAACTCAGCTACAAGCGCGCTTTCAGCCGGCTTTTGCCGGGTATCTCCGTGCGGATCGTATCGCTGCGGACCGCCGCAGTCGGACGCCGACCGGCTTTCGATCCGGCTATTCTCGCCCCGGATCCGGCAAATACCATCGAGGCCGCACGGCTCGAGAGCCGCGACGTGTGGTTCGATGGTGCGTGGCATAACACCTCAGTCTTTGATCGCCTGAAACTGCCGGTCGACGCCACGATCGAAGGCCCGGCAATTTTAGAACAGGCGGATGCGACCACGATTGTGGACCCCGGCCTGAAGGCCACGGTCGACCGCTTTGGCAACATCATCATGGAGCGCGCATAGTGGCTGGAAATCCTGTTCCGCTTTCGAAGACGGCATTGCTGATCGTCGATCTTCAAAACGATTTCGTCCATCCGGACGGTGCCTACGGTCGGGCCGGGCAATCCAGCCCCGAGATTGCCGCCCTGCCGCAGCGATTGGCGCCTCTGGCTCGTGCATTGCAGGCCAAAGGCGGATGGGTGGTTTCGACACAGTTCACGCTGGTGCCCGCCAGGGAAGGCGAGCCGCTTATCTCGCCGCATCTGAAAGCCTTGCGCGGCTTTCTTGCGAAGGGTGATTTTCTGCCGGGTGGCTGGGGGCATCAATTGGTGGACATCCTTCAGCCGGCAGATCTCGTCGTTGAGAAGATCGCCTATTCGGCCTTCTACATGTCCTGCCTGGAATGGTGCCTGCGCAAATGCGGTATCGAAAAGCTCTATGTCTCGGGTATCGTTACCAATGGCAGTGTCGCCTCGACAGTGCGCGATGCGCATGTTCGGGATTTGGAAGTAACGGTGCTGGATGATGGCTGTGCGGCGTTTTCGGTGGAAACGCATGATGTTTCGATCGCTGCTCTGCGTGTCGTTTTCCCGGTAATGAGTGTAGACGAAGCTCTGCGGGAGATTGAAAGCCGATGAGCAATTCGCCCGAGGAAACACTCGAACAGCTGAAGACGCGAATTGAGGAAATCCGCCAGAAACGAGGCTTTCTCCTGCCTCATCACGGGGCGATGGCCGTGGCCGCACCGGACCTGCGTGACGCCTATCTTGAGATGTATGCGGCACTGACCCAGACGGATCGACATCTTAGCCCCTTCGAGCGCGAGGTCGTCTGGCTCGCGATCCTAATCGCGGCCAAGGAGGGGATCGGCACTCATCATGTCGAACTCTTCTTCAAAGAAGGCGGCACGCAGGAGCAGGTACGCTATCTGACCGGTCTCGTTGCTTTCGGTATGGGGTCGGAGGCGTTCCAGTTTATGGATGATGCTTGGTCGGGTATCTTTCCATCGCTTGAGGGATCGAATGCCTATCTCGAGGCTTTCGATTCTATGCTTGATGACAAACTACTTCCTCGGGATGTCACGCATCTGGCCCTGGCGGCCATGCACGCCACCAAAGGTCGAAAATGGGGACTTTCCGCTCATATTCGCGGGGTCTATCAAAATGGAAAACGGGAGGATGCTCTTGTAGAGGCACTTAGCCTCATCATGTGGCCTGTCGGTGTGAACCACTTCCTTGACGCCTGTGGCGTGTGGGTTCGCATGATGACGAACGGCCAAGTATCGGCTTCCTCACGCTACAAGGTCTGGGCTAAGGTTCGAGGTCAAAGTGGGCACGATCCAGTTCATACAGGTTAGCAGCCACAGGCGGGCATCGCCGAAACGCGGCAGTAGCGTCTAGTTTCGCTCTTTCGGACATTTCAGCGGCTTGATATAGCCGAGACAATCGGATTGGAGCGCTCGCCGCCAGGAGGGGGGGTGCGGCTCACCTCGCCGCCACTGTGTTGCTACCTGCAGCGAGATGGAAGGTTGTGGACGTCCATGTCTTCCCATCCGAATTCGGCGCCGAGCGAACATGTTCAATCATCTTGAGGCGATGCAATATTAAGATTAACCGTCAACATCGGCGACCAAATAAGTAGTTTTTTCTCCTTTAAGCACTGCTAACAAGCGTTCCGGTGGCGGAGCATCGCAGACCACCAAGTCCATCTCCGAAATCGAACCCAGCCGAACCAGTGCACGCCGCTCGAACTTGCTGCTGTCGATGGCAAGGATGACACGTCCAGCCTGCTGCATGGCGGCGCGGACAGCTCCAACCTCTGCGTAATCGTCATCACCGATATCACCCTCTTCGTCGATACCGCTGACCGAGATGATGACATAATCGAACTTGAACGCGCGGATGAAGCTCTGTGCATTCTCGCTGAAAACCGCAGCATCCACGTTGCGGATAAACCCACCGGGAACGGCAACAGTGAAGTCTGTATTATCGCTGAGTATGGTTGCAACCTTGAGACTGTAAGTGACTACACGTAACTTCTCGCGCGCTATCAGGGCTCGAGCAATCGCTTCGCAGGTCGTTCCGGTATCGAGAAACACCGAGGCATTGTCCGGCACCAATTCTGAAACCTTGCGAGCGATTGCGGCCTTGGCATCCGCGTTCGCTACGCGTCTCTGATGATAGATACCGGTCTCCAGCGGAAGGGAGATTACCGCCCCGCCATGGGTCCTTCTGAGTTTTCCTTGCTGTTCCAGGGCCATGATATCGCGGCGCGCCGTCTGGCGGGTAACCGAGCAGAGGGAAACGATATCGTCCAGCGTTATGTAATTATGCTGTTCGATATAGCGGATGAGATACGCCTGCCGGCGTTCCTTTTTTCCTCCGTCATCACTGCCTGCAAAACGCATCGCGCCGTTTGTCCTTTTAGAAACGCTTATAAACGAAAACCCGCACAACGCTTATCAAGCGGCGCGCGGGCTGGAAACAGGCTGTATAAAACAAGCTCTCCGGCCCGAACAATCGGACCGGAGATCAGATCACACCTGCAGCTATCAGAATTTCACGCCCAGATATCCGTTGATGCCATTCTGGCTGACACCTGAGCCGAACCTGCCGGTATAGGACAAGGACACAGCCGCCTTTTCGCTGAGATTGAAGTTGACGCCGGCGTTAAGGACAGCGACGTCTTCGGCGAGTGGCGCACCACGCACTTCAAAGGAACTGCCCCGGCCAATGCCATCTTCGCATCAGGTGTGACATCGCCGTTAGCGTGACGCCAGCTCACCGAACCGTTTAGCGTTCCGGTTGCCTCCTGGAGCGTGAACTCCGTCACTGCGCGCAGGCCGATCTCGGTGAAAATCGCATTCTGACTGCCATCCTCGACAGAGAGCGCGCCTGCGCCCCCACGTTCGGAGAAACCGTCATTCTGGAAATTCACGTAGGCGAGATTGGCGAAGGGTTCGAAGGTGGCCCCGCCGATCTGCTGCTGATAACTGATCTCGCCGAAGATTTGCGATGTAGAAGCATCATAACCGGCGGTCAGTCTCTCTGTTACACCGGGAATGAAGAGGGAACGTTCGCTGTCGATATTATTCCAGCTGTGCGATGCACCGAAACGTAGTCCAACAGGGCCGAGATAGGTGCCTGCATAAACCCCGAGATCAAACTGATCCGTCGTGCTTTTCGATGCCAGCCAGTCGGTGGATACGGATGTGTGACCATAACCGCCGAAAGCGCCTATCCGCCAGTCGTTGCCGACCATGCCATCAAGGCCGAAAAGCACGCCGCCCGCTGACTGATCAATGCCGTAGGCGTTGCCGTCGCCGTCCTTGTCCGCCCAGGTTCCATAACCCTTTGTCCAGAACCCGAATGCACCGGCATCTGCCGCGCCCCGCGCCAAACCGTTTTCGCTGATAGAAACCTCGGTCGTGCCGCGATCGTTACCGCCGAGCCGCGACCGCAGGCGGTCGAAAGCGCCGTCGCGAACGATCTGGCTATTGTCAAGCAACGCACCGTAGGTCGATGCATGTATTTCGCCACCGATCTGCGCGAAGGCAGAGCGGGCTGTCCCGGCATCGAGCGCTACAACTGCATCGTAGAGCGTATTTCCAAAGCCAAGACTTTCCAAGCCCAGCGCAGCCGAACGTTGATTAAAGGTCGAGGCGACACCATCAAACGCCGTGTCATTCCGTTCCAGCCGCATTGTCAGCGATCCGGCCCCATAGGTCAGGCTCGGATCGAGAAAGGCGAAGTTCGATACGATAGCATCAAACTGCCCCTCTATGCCGCCGGCAGAACTGATAATGGAATAGTCGGTCAACGGCTTGTAATCGCTGCCGGCTGCAATATTCATCACAGTGCCGCCGGATATGGTGGTTTTCCCGGCCACCATGACGCGGTCCGTCTTACCCGTCTCGTCGACTTCGACCTGATAGGTCGACCCCTTGGCAAACTCGAGGTTCCCGGCGACATTCAAGGTACCGATCGAATTGCCCGGCGCGAGCGTGCCGCCGTCTGCAATGGCAAGGTTACCGACATTGCCGTTGCCGCCGATCACCCCGCCGTCAAAGACCGTCGTCTTGCCGGAACTGGCAATCGAACCATTGACGGCGAGACGGCCACCCTTGACGTTGGTATCACCGGTATAGGTATTGGTCGCGGTGAGGTTGAGCGTCCCGCTGCCCGCTTTCGTCAGGCTACCGGTGCCTGAAATTGATCGGTCGATGACAACGGAATTGCCCGCATCGGCAACATCGAGCGTGCCGCCGCCGGCTTCCAGAATGAGAGACCGATCGAGCTTCTGCATTTGATTGCCGGCGATCCTCAAAGCGCCGTTGTCAAGCCGAAGGGCAGCACCGCTGCTGCCGAGAGCCGCGTCCTCGTCGACGATGACGGTGCCCCCGTCAGCTACCAGAGTCTCGCCGATAAAACTGTGGTCATCGATACAGTATTCAACGATCGCCTGGGCGAAGCGTGGATCTTTGCTCTTGCAATCAAGCAGCGTCTTTTTCTCGGTATCCGTGAGACCGGACAGGATCGCCTTGCCATTTTCGTCGGAGATCTGCCCGAGATAGACATCCCTGCGCATGTTGTTGCGCGTCAGGTAAAACTCCTTGTCGTCGGCGAAGGTCGTGGCATCTTTGCCCCAGACCAGACGCGTCTTGTCGACTTGAGCACCATCGACGGTCTGCTTGTAGGTCTCGAGGCTTGGACCTATCCATTTGAATTCATGGGCAACCGGCTCATGATCCGACAAGGGCGTCTTGCTGCCGTCTGGACGAGTAACGTAGACATCCTTGATGACGCCGAGATATGGGTCGTTCGGATCATCGGCGATCGTGTACCACTTACCGAATGGTCGAGAGACAAGGAAATGGTCGATCTTGGCGCGATGCCAGCTTCCCCAGGTGTTCGTAGCGTCTTCGCCAGCGGAGGGCCAGGTCGTGCTGCCATCGTTAAGTTCATGCGGTTTGAACTGCTCTCGCTCGCCATCAGTCTGCAGCAGCATGAACTGCTTTTTGAGGACATTCATCGTCTGCGGCTCGTTGCCCGCGACGGGGTAAGTCTCATCCTCGAACAGGCCTGAGGGAATGGCCGCTTTATCGATATCGGCGCCGGGCTTGCCTTTCCAGTCGGCGATGAACTTGTCTAGCGCAACCTGGTCCTTCGTATATTGCTTGAGCAGATCATAATAGAAGGAATTGGCGCTCTTGGTATGTATGCGCAACAGCAGTTCCTGTTGGCTTTTTGAGTGCAGGCCGCGTTCGGAAACGTCACCGGCATTGAAGTCGCCGGCCACGATGACGGGATTGGCCGCAGCCTTGGCCCAGGCGTTCAGAGCTTTCGCCTCTACGACGCGCTTAGTCGCTTCGTCGCTATAATCGAAATGGATCGTGCCGACCGTAGTCTTTGGCCTGCCTGCTTCACCATCAATGTCCTGGTAGGTGACGAAACGGCCTTGGGTGTTCATGCCCGGTGCCTCACGGGAGTCAATGGCGCCAGGAAGACGCGATATGATACCCACGTCGCCCGTCAGTTTGCCGTTTTAGATGCCAAGACCCGCATCTTGGAGCATGGCCGGAATATCGCTGACATATCTACTTCCGTTGGCTTCCTGGAACATCAGGACATCCCAGTTACCGTTGACCATGAAGTCGCGGGTGACTGCAGGGTTCTGCTTGAATTTGTTCCAGATGTTAAGCGACATCAGGCGCAGCGTGCCGTCGTCCGCGTGGGACGAACCAGCAATAGCAAAGGATAGCGCCACACCCGATAGAAGGCTGGCGACGAAACCGCGTTTAGTAGGTTTTAGTTTTGAAATTCGACCGTCGATAAGCACGCAACACTCCATTGAAACGTAACTCCGAACAGGCGCGGCGATAGGCAAAAGACCATCTTCAAGGACGCGCCAGCGGACGGAATGTCACTTTGCATACTTAAATGTCACTTTTGCTACATTTTGAGTGGTGACGCACGTTTTTCTGCGTCTGGGCGCAGCCCTCAGTACAAGGGGGTTGCGAAGGGCGGCCACAAGGCGCTGTTCTAGATCGAAGAGCTGGCGAGACCAACCCGTTGCCGTCGCCTAGAGCTGGATAGAAACCTTGAGCCTCGTGACTTGGAGACCTGGCGCCGGAAGGTGCCGGCGTGTCCCAGCCTCTGGCGTCCCACGGCTACGAGTTCTAAAGTCACCCACACTTACACCGTGCGAGCCCGACCGCTCCCTCCTCGGGTTGGCAAAAGGAGATGCTAATCTAAATGGCCCTGGTAGCTAGTCAGGAGGAAGTAGAAGATGGCGCTAGCCGATAGAATAGCCAGGTTCGAAGAGACGGAGCGTGTGGCCGCCGAGACGATCGCCGCCGAGCGCAAGGCGCGGGCAGAGAAGACGATGCGGCTGCGAGCGGCCCGGCTTCAGTCCGAGAACGATGAAGCGAGCGAAGAGGGCGACTGGTCATGTCGCCAAACTATTTGCGGATAGGTCTCGTGGCCCCTGGGGATTCCGTGGTTTTCGGTCGCAATTGTTGTGGTGACCTGACGACCAGTGATCTGTCATGATTCCATAATTCGACGTGATGAACCAAAAATGGTAAGATTGCTCATCGTCAACCAGTTACCAGTGGGCGGTGACGACTGAGAGTTTCTACGTGCTGCCGCCTGCCAAAACAGGGAGCACATCCATGCTTCAGTCAATTGGCATACAACCGGAATTGTCGGATATCCTTTTGGAACGAGCAAGCCGGTATACACCCGATCCTGTCGAACAAGCCCGGCTTGCCGACCGAACGATCGCAGTCGCGCTCGACAACGTTGATTTCATCGATGACCCATACCCTCAAGTTGCCCTCTACAGCGCCATGCATCGTATTGTGCGAGAAGACCAACTGAGTGGTGCAAAGCCCGCCGCTATTCGCGACGGGCCGGAGTGAGATTGCTCGCCAAAGCGAGGGGGTCAATCTCGGCGTCCGAATAATCTTTTCGCCGACGAGCTTCAACCGCTTTTTAGGCATGCCTACTTTTCGTTTTCCGTGGGTCGGTCAAGCGTAATTGACGTTGTGCACCCCCGCACGCTCGCCCGCTTCCGAGTGGGCCTTACTACATGGTTGCCGTTATGCCATTCGCACTGCGAAAAATTTTCAGCGTTTGCCAACCAAGGTCGCACCATATGTCACCGTAAGCAGAACAATGACCACGATTGCGCCGTGTCCGCCAAGGGATGAGAGCGTTGTCCCCGAGACAATTGGGCCTACCACGCCACCGAGCGTGTAGCACGACGCGATAGAAGCCATGCCGGTTCCCGAGAGCCCTTTGCGTAAAGTAGCGCCGGCTTCGATCACACGTCCGGCTGACCGAAGCCGGACGCCGTTTTGTCGATCAGGTCCATGACGCCATGGGCATTCTCGACCGCGCCATCAAGACGGCCGGAATGCGGGCGCGCGGCGAGGAAGGCGAGCTTCGCATCGGCGTCCACGCCCTCACGCCGGGTTGTTTCCTCGACCGGCTGCTGGAGCGGTTCCATGCCGACCGTCCGGGTGTCCGCCTGCACATCACGGAAGGCACGGCGCAGCGAACGCGAAACCATCGACATGGTCATTTGATGATGACGCGTTATTCGTGAGGGGTTTGGACTTTCGGTAAAAATGTTGGGTTAGACGACAAAAGAATAAAGGTGATGATCGTCGACGATCAGGTCACCAGCCGACTTCTTCTGACCGAGGCATTGCAGAAACTTGGATTCACACAAATCAGCGTTGCAAGGGATGGCCAGGAGGCGCTGGAAGTGCTGATCCACGAACCGCACCATCTGGTCATCTCGGATTTCAACATGCCGAAGATGGACGGGCTGAAACTGCTCAAGGCCGTTAGGGACAATGCATCCACAAAAAAATCAGCCTTTATCATTCTGACAGCGCAAGGAGACCGCGCACTCGTCCAGAAAGCCGCGGCATTGGGTGCCAACAACGTTC
>Ga0209795_10000672_pt1 | contig 24764 bp, 26 predicted proteins | sample AgamicOrMarz_FD_187166 | JGI IMG/M metagenome (GOLD analysis project Ga0209795, IMG submission 187166) | Agave microbial communities from Guanajuato, Mexico - Or.Ma.rz (SPAdes) (version 2) | ecosystem: Host-associated > Plants > Phyllosphere > Phylloplane/Leaf | place: Guanajuato, Mexico...
ATTGGTGATTACACCCATTAGACATAACAATTCATATTATATACAGCTTTGTAAGTCCAATAAACATAAGAAGACAACTACCATAAGGGTTAGTTGCCTTCTTTTAAAATAAGTTGCGAGACACATTCAACATGTGTGGAGTGCTGATGGTAGATTAATACAAAATAAGGTTGTAGTAGTGTTCTCCTTTTTAGATTATGGTACTTTAAAACTTGCAACAGGCGCATAAATAGTCACCACTCCCTAAAAAAGTATCAAGGGAGTTTTTTCTCTAATTATCTTCAATATCCAATATTCTATTCTAATTAAGGTATTTATGTACTTTTTATCTTAAATATAGCTAGTAGTTTCCTACGGCTATCCTTATAATGTGAACAATATTGTTAGCAATCTAACAAATATATAAATTAGATTAAGATCTCCTCGTTATCATCCACCTTTTTTAAAGACTTTTTTGAACCATTAAGATTAGAACGAATCTTAATCTTTAGATCACGTATACATCAAAGTTACAATTTAGAAATGAATATCTAATTAAATTCGAGCCATATTAAACCAAAATCAATTAACTCTTAGGAGGGGGTTATATAGCCCAGTTTATTGAAGACCCTATTTTTGAAGCTTACACAAATAGACATATTTTTAATCTGCCTAATATTAAAAATAAACTTGTATATTCCATGTGTTTCAATCTAACTCGGCAAGAATGAAAAAAAATCCCACCCCAAACACGAGGTATTTACATTTTGTCTCTTAACTTTTATGACCATGAACATCTTCCCCCTGTTTATGTAGGTTCATCTATAGATATAAGTGATCGACTACGTGATTACACTAACGTTTTCAAAGGTAAACTTGGTCAAGCTCCTGAGGGTGTATGCTTGGCTCTCAAAAAATTCCCTCAAGAGCATTGGAATTTTGTCTGGGCAGCCTGCTATGATTATGAGCTTGTTGAAAAAGAGTTAATAAAAACTCTCAGTAAATCGAATCAAATTTTTCTTTTTAATAAACAGTACACAGGTAGTTACTCAACTCCAAATAGGTCCTTAGAAAGGTGGGAAAAATTTTATTTAGACAATGAAGTTTTCAAATGGGTATTATAGTAAGGAATACTTCATACCTTATACACCTGTTAAAATATTTCACTTGCATATTTTAGGCTCTTTTATTTAAACCTTGTTGTGTTAAAGCCCCCGTTTCTTTAAGTGTAATTTTTCACAAAATTGAGGCCTCACTCACTTCAACTGTCCTTCAACCCCTTCCGCTGAACCGTTTGATAGCTTCCTCGGTCACCGGCTCGAAGAGGTTAACGAGGTTTCCGTCGGGATCACGGAACAACACAGCACGGTTCCCCCACGGCATCGTGGTCGGTTCCTTTACCCACTCGTCGACAAACGGTTTCAAGCGCTCGTATTCGGCATCGACATTGTGGACGCGGAACTCGATGATGACAGTGTGATTATCGGCCGCCACTGCGGATCCAGTGCCAAACAGTGGCACCGTCTGCGAGTGGCCGATCGCAAGGGCGCACGATGGAACAATGAATTCGGCAAAGACTGGCGCGGGGCGTTCCGCCGAAACACCCATGACTTTTTCATAGAACTTGACAAGACGATCTACGTCGTCGGTAATGATGCGTACAGAAGCAAAATTCACGATATACCATCCTTCCTAAAATAAATGATACAATATCGTATCATTTCATTTTGGGCCAGAACCGGTGAAGTTTCAGTAAAGGCCCGATTTAATCAGAAACTGAACAATTTGGTTCTACTACCATCCTTCCAAACCTGGCTGTTGCTCAATTGATCCATAGTGAATTGAAATAATTCCTGTGGACCTTGAATGGCTATGTGCCCAAACTAAATCAACATACTTCGCATTTATCTCTCACCCCTTTATGTTTACTTACTCCGATTATAAAATGACGCTACTGACAACAGTATGTCAGTAGCGTTTAAACATTTTTTGGGCTTCCTCACGAATCCGATTTCGAAATGATTCAGGCTCCAATACAATCGCAGCAGCTCCCCAGCCAAGCACCCATTGCAACAATTCGTCGAGTTGACGAACGCGTAAGACCACATACAATCCATCTTGTTGTTCTTCCATATCCTCTATGTAATGATAGTTCGATTCTTTCACCTTATCTGCGATATCATGGCTAAATCGAAGGCGAACTAGCAAGTGTCGATCATCTGGAGGGACATACTCTCTTAAGTTAAAATGCGTAGGTAGTTCAAATCGTTCTCCCAGATCGATAAGTTCAGTCATTCGGGACAAGCGGAAATGGCGAATGTCTTGGCGCAGATCACACCGGGCCACGAGCATCCATGATCCTTGAACGAGCACCAATCCATAGGGAGCAACGGTACGAACACTATGGCGATTCCCCTCGGAATCTGCAAGTCTTTTTGCATAATGAAAGCTGATTTTTCTTTCGTCTAATATCACTCGACGGATCTTTTCTAGATATTCTTTTTCTTTTGATTGCTTAACCTGTTTATCAGAAATGAGCAAACGCACAGCCTTGCGTACACGAGATGTTTCATTGCGTACGCTCTCCGGTAGAATTGCCTCAATTTTGCCGCGGGCATCTTGAGCCTTAACACGATAATCATCATCAAAGCTTTGTTCGATAAAGTCCGTTCCAATCAGCAAGCTCACGGCTTCTGGTACCGTGAAACTGATTGGCGGCAGGAAATAGCCTTCCATCAGGGAATATCCTGTCCCAGGGGCTCCTATGATCGGCACGCCCGCTTCACTCAGCGCCTGGATGTCGCGGTAGATGGTCCGCACGCTAATTTCAAATAGGGTGGCCAAATCTTCGGCCCGTACAACTTCTTTACGTTGTAACTCCAGCACAATGGCTAACAAACGATCTGTTTTGTTCATTGGTTACCCCCTTGAATATTTATTGCAAAATAAACATAGCACATATTAATGGAGAAGATAATTTAGTGAACCTAGAATTGGTGGACATGGATGTGTATTGGCATCTATGCGGAATTCTCTACAAAATAAGGGCAAGGGTTCTAAATTAATGGAGAACCCCAATAACAATCCTTCATTTTTTAATCCTTAGTGATTGGTTCACCCTTTTTTCTTACTTTTGAAAGTTTAAGCTTTATATTTTCTGTAATTTCGCCTTGGTCTAAATCTTCCCCTCGAATAACGAAAGTAAATGGGCCTTTGATAAAACTCTCTTCCATTTCCCTACACTTCCTTAACAAATCTTTAGTATCCTTATTCAACAAACCTGCCCTTTAGTTGAATAGAACAAAACCAATTTAGGCAAATCTTTTAAAAAAATGTGTATATGCAAAGGAGTATTGTGAACCATAGAGAATTATTTAGATATAATTCGGGATTTTAACAAGTAAAGGAGAGAGGTTACCTTAATGATATCTGAAGAAAATTCCCTGCTATTATTTAAGTTTGGAGAATATAAATGGCTGAAGAAAATCCAAGAGGGTATAATAAGCTTTTCCTGCCCCGGTCGTTACATTGATATTGCGAAAAGAACCGGAAACAATTAACAGGGAGATATAGATGAAGGTGTTTTCGCCCGATTGAAAATAGGAGATTCTCGTATTAAAAAGGCTGAAGAACTCGTTCAGGATGACCTGGAAATTATACCTGACGGTAAATATGTCAAGCTTAGAAGAAAATCTACTTATCTTATTCCAACCTTTTGTTTTTATTCCTGCCGAGTTAAAGATTTGTTGTCTACAAACATCAAAGGTGTCGGGGTACAAAAGATACAACATAAATTTGACGATAATATGTTTAGTGGATTTAGTTATGATCAAATTAGAAACGTTTTATCTTATGAGTCATATCCAACTACACTAACAATTCAAGTAGAACCATTCAAATATTTACTTGGAGGTGAGCTGCTTAAACAAGGTATAGACCATCAAATTAAACACATTAATTACACCGAATTTGCAAATGATGAATTTTACATTGAACCAACAGAGAGAAGGGAAGAATTGTTTTATAAATTTCCGAAATACTCATACCAGAGAGAAGCGAGGGTATGTTTACATAAAAGTCTCAGTAACGATATTTATGACCGCTATAATCTTAGTATCGGTTCGCTCTCTGATAATGCAAAACTTTTAACAAATAAAGTGTACCTTGAATTTACTGCAAATATCGTCGAAAAAGAAAATGCTAGATAAATTTAAGTTCTGGCAATCAATATAGTTAACTTCAGCTCTAAAATAAAAGAAACCCACATATATAGATATTTCTAATATGTGGTTTTTTCTTAACTTGATCTTAAACTAATGCACCCGTTAGTGTAAGTACATTTTTTCACATTTTTCATTTTAGAGGATTTAATTTTGTTCCCATCTTAGGAAAGCCCAGAATTGCAACATTTCCAATTTTAAAGGGTGTTTATGATTTAAATATTATTCATTAACACTCTTAATTACTGGGAAATCGGCCATTACTTCAGTACAAGCAACGCTTAATATTTCTTTTTCTTCATCGGTTGGTTCACCGTCAAAATAACCTTTCCAATAATGTCCTATTCAACTGGCATCTATGGTAAGAATTCTAAGGCAAGAGTACATTATCTGCATAAAAAAACAGCTGACTCATTGTTTCGGAATCCAGGCTGTTTATTCGTATATGTTATGTCTAAGGGAGGAGTGGTATGTTTCCTTATTTGGAATATTAGACCAATCTACCATCACGTGAGAACAGATGAAAGGACCAACATATCATAAAATCTTGAAAGCGAACTTGTCAAAAGACTGTCCTTGTGTCTAATGAAGTAAGTTTGCACTAAGCTATATTCTGGGGGGATTTCAAAAGTACACAGCATCCCCGCTTGTTCTAGTGATTTTACGGACGATTTAGGAACAAAGGAAACTCCAAGTCCGGAAACAACACCGTTAATAATAGCATCAGGGTGATTAAATTCTAAGTATCTTACAGAACTAATCCCATTCGAATTCAACCACATCTCAAGTTTTTCTCGGTGAGGACAACCTTTCGTATTCATAAGAAAGGGTTGGTGGTAAGTAGATTGAATATCTTCCAAATTTGTTGGGCTAATCAATACGAGTTCATCTTCAAGTACTAAATTCTGTATAATGTTTTCATCTTTAACTTCCGTTTTAACAAGTGCACCATGAAGCTGAAAGTGTTTAATTTTATCTATCAATTCATCTGAATATCCAGTTGTAAGGGATAATTCTACTTTTGGATACAATTTTGAGTATTCAGCTAAAAGGCTAGGGAGAAACATGGCAGACGCAGTATGGGTTGCCCCAAGAACTAAACGCCCTGTTGGTTCTTTTGAATTTGAATCCAGAAAGGCATTACTTGCCTCATCGAGTAGAAAGATAATTTGTTCGGCATACTTCAATAATTCCTCACCAGCAGGTGTTAATACCATTCCTCGTTGACGATAAAACAGTTGGGTGTTTAACTCTGCTTCCAGTTGTTGTACTCTTGCCGTTAAGTTGGATTGTACATAACCAAGATGCTGAGCTGCTTTAGTTATGCTTCCTGCTTTTGCAACAGCCTGAAATACGCGAAGTTCATGGCTCTCCATCAAGATCCTCCTTTAAACTATCATTTTTAATGAATTATATTTTCAATTATATTCATTTTACATGATTGCATTTCTCCTGTAAATTGGTTGAAGTGTTACAAAATAAAGGAGGTAAACTGATGAATAGATTATACGAAAACAAGTGGGCAATATTGATGATTGTAACGTTGGTATCATTTGTAACAAACGTCGATGCGACAATCGTGGTCATAGGACTCCCAACTGTTATTAGTGATTTACATGTCAACCTAGTAACAGGTATGTGGTTCATTTCCTCATATCTTATTACAAGCACTATTTTTTTACTCCCTGCTGGAAGATTGGCAGATATTATAGGAACAAAGCGTGTTTTTCTCTGGGGTTTCGGCATTTTCACTCTTGCGACAGTAATGTGTGGATTGGCTAATACGGGTCATATGCTAATTATCTTTAGACTGATCCAAGGCCTAGGAGCAGCACTAGCTTTGGCAACGGCAACACCCATTATGATTCAAACATTCCCAAAGGAACAGTTAGGCTTGGCTATAGGTATTAATTCCACCTCTTGGGTTGTCGGTTCAATACTTGGTCCAATCTTAGGCGGGGCATTAATTAGTAAGTTTGGATGGCAGTCCATTTTCTTCGTGTCAGCCCCTTTTGGTTTGATTGCTTTAATTGGGGGATGGATGCTATTAAAACGTACTAGCAATCAAAACAGCATAAAGATGGATTGGATAGGCACATTGACTTTTGGATTGGGTTTATCCTTCATACTAGTCTTACTTTCACAAGGACAAACTTGGGGCTGGACTTCTAGCATTGTAAGGTGGTTTTTAGTTGGGGCGGGTTTGTGTTGGTTTTCTTTTATTATAACAGAACTAAGGGTCGAAGCCCCTCTTTTCAATTTAAAACTATTTACAAACAAGCTTTACTCAACAGGGCTAGCCATCACCATTTGCTACTGTATTGGATATTTTTCTATCACCGTTCTGCTTTCCTTATATATGCAAAGTGCACAGGGCTTATCACCCTTAGAATCAGGGATGTTGCTAATTCCATTATCCCTACCACAACTGGTCATGGGACCACTAGGAGGAAAGCTGGCAGACCGATTTGGCCCTATTAGACTTCTTATATTAGGTTTGGCACTAATTGCCTGCTCATTGCTAGTATTAGGGACAATTGATACCCATTTATCCTATCCCAACATTATAATTCCTTTATTCGCCATTTCAATCGCAAACGGATTAGCATGGCCGTCACTGGCAAAAACAGTACTGTCTGCAGCTCCTACAAAGGAAGCTGGTGCTGCTTCTGGTATGTTCTATACAGTCTACAACATTGGTCGAGTTATTAGTCAAACATTGACGTTGATTATCATTCAAATTCGCGTAGTTCCTAAAGTTGCATCTACTATGTTGGATGGTATTAGTTCTGAAACAAATAAACTATCACTCGTGTATGTAACAGACTTGGGTTTCAGACTCTATACCGTATTCTTTATCATCGCCCTATTATTAGGAATATTATTGAAACGACATCAAACGAAAAGGGAACTACTCATAAGCATGGCAACTGAAACAAGAGGCCAGTAGTTAGGGAAACTACACTTTCCATACCAACTTCAATACTTTTAAAAGAATCTTCTACTGTACTATTTTAAAACTGTTAAATAGATTACTTGATGAGCGTATGGAACTTTCCGGGCTATGTCAACATTCTCGCAATAAACACCGCCTTTCCCGTCTAATTGATGGCAGCCTCTTCAATGGTTTTAAACTCAGCATTAATCACAAGCGAATTAAAAGAAAAGCACCTCCAAATGTTAGAATTCAATGTCTAACATTTGGGGTGCAGTTCATTTTGAAGTAAAGCACATGTTAGTGTCCCAAAGACCTCCCATTTGACACTCACCCCAATAAATAGGTCTTTTATTTAATATTCTAGGTTCTATTAAAAGTTTCCTTCCAATTGCTTGTTGTACTAAACTTCTCCGTTACTCCAATAAAGTTCAACAAAAAAAGCGTTAATCCTTCTTAGATCAACGCCCCTTTAGCTTAAGTGTAATATTCACAATTTTATTTTTCCTTCATTCTAATTGATGTTTCTTCAGCCGAAAGGATTTTGTAATCCAAGACAGCCTTCGAATGAAGGCAAATATCTCACGATAAACCAGTTATCCGAAGTAGAATTAGGGACCGTATCCGGCAATATGAATTTTACTCCCTCTATTTTTATCTTTTGCTTTGGCAAAGAACCTCTTCCATAACCACCAACTTGTTCAAACTCTGTTGGAATTCCTTGCACAATGTTGAATTCACCTTTAACATAGGATGGGATGTCGGGGTAAAATTGAATTACCTTGACCATCACATAAATTGTACCTAATGTATAAAAGATAAGCGGAAATACTTTATCTACCATCTTTTTTTATGTAATAAGAAATAAGAGAAAAGGAGTGGGATTGGAACTAAGATTATTTCCCAAAACCTAAAGGTACTTATAACAGGATGCCCTACCCCAACCGATACTGAAATAAACCACAATACAAGAATGAAAAACTTTACCCAAGGGTTAGCTTTATGTTCTTTCCTTTTTTTCTGTGCTTGGTCATTCAACTGAACACCTTCAACTTTTTATTAATTAAGAGCCTCTTATATAATTATACATCCACCCATATCAAAGAGTTCTGCTTTTTAGAGAATCACTTCTTTAACAAACCGTCTCCGTTTGTTTAATAAGGAGTTCAACAAAAAAGGCTGCTAATCTTGCCTGATCAACGCCCCCGTTAGCTTAACCAGACAAATTATTGTCTTCTTTTACCCTCTTCGAACATACGATTGAAATAATTAAGTACATATCGATTATAAACAGCTTCAAGCGTGGACGTGGGATGCACTATAAGAAAAACATCAAAGGCTATGTTTGTGGAAGTTATAACAATCACGGGATCAAGGCCTGCAAGGATCATCTGATTAGAGAAACAGACTTAAAAAAATCTGTACTTCATGATTTAAAAAACCTTGCTTCTTTTTTGGACAATAAGGAGATTTTAATGACCTTAGACACAAAACTAAATCTACAAAAGAAGAAGTCAGAAAAGGAAATTAACTCCTTAACGAAAGAATTGGACTATTTGAAACAGAAAAAAAAGAAATCACTTAATTTGTTTGTTGATGGAGAAATCTCAAAAGAAGACTACGATGAATTTGTAAGCGATATAAATGATCAAATGAATACCATTACTTCAAAAATCGAGCAAATGCGATCTTCTCTTGAAAAGAAAGATAATGTGCTTGCAATCAATAAGATAAAACAACAACTAGATGCACTCATTGAATTCCAAGATCTCACCCCTGAAATATTACACCGTTTTATTGAAAGAATTGAAATCAAAGCAGATGGAAGCCCAAGGATCTTTTACCGATTCTCGAGCCCTTCTGCTTCTTATTTAATCAATTCTATCAACGCACAGCACTCCACGTGTGTCGTCATCGGAAACATATCGACCGGCTGCACTTCCACCGTTTTATATCCTCCGTCTTCCAATATCCGCAAATCCCTCGCTAAGGTAGCTGGATTGCATGATACATAGACAACCTTTTTTGGTTTCATCTCGATGATTGTCGCCAGCAAGGCCTCATCACACCCCTTGCGCGGAGGGTCAACAACAAGGACATCCGCGACATTCCCATCTTTATACCACTTCGGAATCACAACCTCCGCTTCTCCAGCAGCAAACTCGGTATTCTCCATTCCGTTTAATGCTGCATTCCGCTTGGCATCCTCAATGGCCTCTGGAACAACCTCCACACCAAATACTTTCCGTGCCTTCTGTGCTAAAAATAAGGAAATCGTTCCGATCCCACAGTAGGCGTCAATAACATTTTCATCCCCAGTAAGGTCGGCGTATTCTAGCGCCTTATCATATAAAACCTTTGTTTGCACAGGGTTAACTTGGTAGAAGGACAATGCGGAAATGGCGAATTTCACCTCACCGATATAATCATAGATGACTTCATTTCCCCACAAGACGTTCGTTTTCTCCCCCATGATCACATTGGTCCGCTTTGAATTGACATTATGGATAATCGACTTTAGATTCGGCAGTCGTGCAGCAATTTGTTCCACTAATTGATCCTTCTGTGGGAGATCTGTCGTTCTTGTAATGATGACCACCATGAGCTCGCCCGTTTGCTTCCCATACCTTGCCATGATGTGGCGGAGAACCCCTTTATGTGTTTCCTCATGATAGGCAGGAATCCTTAGCTCACTGCAAATTTCTTTCACCACACGCACCGCTTCATTTATTTCAGGGAGCTGAATGACACTTTCGTTGGTATCAACAATTTCATGGCTCCTCGGTTTAAAAAAGCCAGCAATCAGTTTACCGTCCTTTTCCCCCACTGGCACTTGTGCTTTGTTGCGGTAATGCAAAGGATGATCCATCCCCAAAATCGGATGAACAACGACATCCTCTAGTTTACCAATCCGTGTCAGCACCTGACGAACCTGGTTTTCTTTATATTTCAGCTGTCCTTCATAGCTAATGTGCTCAAGTTGGCAGCCGCCATATTTAGAGAGATCACGACTCTCGATCTCAACTCGGTACGGGCTTTTTTCATACAGCTCCGTCAAACGCCCAAAGCCGTATCCTTTGCCCGTCTTAATGACCTTCACTTGTGCCTTTTCACCAGGCAGACCGTTCGGAACAAATAACGGATACCCATCCACCTTGGCCACACCCGCCCCGTCATGGGTTAAATCTTCAAAAACTACATCTATATAATCATTTTTATTAACCGGTACTATTCTGCTCATTTGCTTCTTCCTTTGCACGTTTTGACTGCTAAAATTGTAACACAATGCATGACTGAATGCGAAACCTCCATGGTCGTGAGCCTTTTTTTCCATAAGCCTAAAAAAATTGTCAGAATATTTTTGTTTGCAAATATAATAAAAGTGTATATGATTAAAACAATCTCATTCTTGGAAGGAGTGGATAATGATCAAACTGAAAAAAAAACTGTCCATTCCGTTACTCTTTGCCTTCCTTACTTTCACCTTTATCCACTATTCGCACACACTTCCGTACTCACATTCTGATTTCAAAGCGATTATCAACCTAGATGATGGTAAGGCGAAAGACCAATGGGGTGATGAAAAAAAGCTGCCCGTTGTTTTACAAACACTATTTGTCGTAGCGACAATCCTTTCAGCAGCTGGAACCCCACTCCTTTATTTATTCATCCATTTCAACAAAAGCTATATTTTTCTAATACCCATATTTAATCAATCAAATTATCTGATCCACTCTCCTGAATTATTCGATAACAATCAATAATAAGGGAGGAAAAAAATATGTGGATTCGCTTTGTGATCATTGGCTTCTTTTCGATATCGGCCGCAAGCATGCTTACCTACCAGGGGATCGAAATTTTCCATGCCTTTACCGATTTCTTCAAGCAAAAATAAACGAAGGGCAGACTCTAAGGGGAGGAAATTAATACCCCTTTGGAGCCTGCCCTTTTTTATTAAAGGCTATTTTCGCATAGATTGTTGTTTTTCGTATAAGTTCATCAACCCGTATAACTATATGATTCGTGGCATCTTTTCGTAAGAACTTTTGCGAAAATTGCCTAGAAACTTAGTAAATGACCCTTATAAAGCTCCAAAAGCAACAAAGTTTACGAAAAGAGCCTTATTAAAAGGTCGCCTCATCTTCACCTTTCATGGCTGCAACCTTTTCTTTCACCTCTTCAATATTTCTCATCTTGTTATCCCAGCATTTTTGACTCAAATCAACTGGGTACTCTTCAGGATTCATAATCCGCTTATACTCGTCCCAAAGGGAATCGAGATTTTGCTTCAAATAATCACGGGATTCCTCCAAGCATGGTACTTCATAAACAAGCTCGCCTAGAGAAAAAATCCTTACATGTAATTCTTTTGCGGTAAAATTAGTAACCACCTTGTTCATGAACGTATGGGTTGGATGGAACATACGCAGCCGCTTTTCAGGGAGCTTTTCATCCGCTAACGCAATATAATCTCCCTCGGCATGGTGGTTCGTATTATTGATGATTCGATAAATCCTCTTCAATCCAGGTGTCGTAACTTTATCTGGATTGGATGAAATTTTGATCGTATCTTCCATTTTTCCATTTTCATCCTCAATGGACACTATTTTATATACCGCCCCAAGTGCAGCTTGGTCGTAAGCCGTAATCAGCTTCGTCCCTACTCCCCAGCTGTCAATTTTGGCACCTTGTGATTTCAAACTCATAATTGTATATTCATCTAAATCACTGGAGGCTACAATCTTAGCGTCAGTGAATCCAGCCTCATCCAGCATTTTGCGCGCCTCTTTCGAAAGGTAGGCAAGGTCACCACTATCAAGGCGGATTCCGATAAAATTAATTTTATCCCCTAACTCTTTTGCCACTTTGATTGCATTTGGGACACCGAGTCGGAGTGTATCATATGTATCAACTAAAAAAACACAATCCTTGTGAGAGTCGGCATATTTAATGAATGCCGTATATTCGTCTTTATAAGCTTGGACCATCGAATGGGCATGTGTTCCGGATACAGGTATGCCAAACAGCTTTCCCGCTCTTACATTGCTTGTCGATTCAAAACCTGCCAGATAGGCTGCTCTTGTTCCCCAAATCGCGGCATCCATTTCCTGTGCTCGCCTTGTCCCAAATTCCATCGCCACTTCTTTGCCCACGACTTGCTTGATTCGCGATGCCTTCGTCGCAATTAATGTTTGGTAATTCACAATATTAAGCAAGGCTGTTTCAATCAATTGTGCTTCGGCAAGGGGAGCTTCAACCCGGATAATGGGTTCATTGCCAAAAACAAGCTCACCTTCTTCCATCGCACAGATGGTTCCAGTAAATCGCATATCTCTAAGATATTCAATAAAATCCTCTTGATAACCTACTTCATTTTTTAAATATTCAAGGTCTTCCTCACTAAAGCGGAAACCCTGAATAAACTGAATCACTTTCTCTAATCCAGCAAATACCGCATAACCGTTACCGAACGGAAGCTTGCGGAAAAATAGTTCGAAGACCGCACGTTTATTATGTATCCCATCTCTCCAATACGTTTCTAGCATATTGATCTGATATAGATCCGTATGCAGAGTTAAACTATCATCGTGATAAAAGTGTTTCATAACTAGACCCCCGAAGTACTATTTCAGCTTTTTCATCATTATAACCAATAATACACTTGAAAGTCTATTTAACTATAGCTCCGAGGGATTGTTTAAAATGTCCGAGCGCCCATTCATGTCCAGCCTGATTAAAAGAAGCGACGGCATCCTTATATACGACAATCTTAAAGCCTTTATTATAGGCATCTACTGCGGTGTGTAGCACACAAATATCGGTACACACCCCTACCAAATGAACTTCTGTAATCCCGCGCTCCCGTAATTTCATCTCAAGATCAGTCCCCGCAAACGCCGAGTAGCGAGTTTTATCCATAAAGTCGACATGTTCAAGCTGACTATTCATTTCATATACTTCCTTCAGTTCACCAAACAAGTCTCTGCCTGCAGTTCCACGCAGGTTATGCGGAGGGAACAGCTTCGTTTCCGGATGGAACTCATCCTCACGGTCATGAACGTCTATGGCAAAGACAACATAATCCCCATTTGCTATAAACTCTTTTGTTAGTTCAACGATTCTGCCTTCAATCTTTTGTCCCGGCTCACCACATGTTAATGCCCCATCCACCGCCACAAAATCATAGGTATAATCAATATTTATTAACGCCTTCATCTTATTTCGCCCCTTTTATTTGGTTTACAACGCTCTTTTATATATCATTCAAAATATTCTAGGACTCTCTCTCAATTCCCTTTGAGTCTACTGGATTTTTTATTTTAGGGGCACTGGTCGCTCTGACTAATGACCGTGATCTCTAATTTTTCTCGATGACGGGCATTAGTAGCTCGGACTATTGACCGTCAGCTCTAATTTTTCTCAAAAACTTCTAGAAAAAAAGCCCGCTCCTGCTGGAACGAACTTTTTTCTTAGCTATATCTTTTCCCCACTTCCCAATCTGTTGGGCGGTCATTCGGTCGAATATCATCAAGTGGTACAAACACCTCTAAGTGGCGATAGAGGTTTTCAAACTCTGCAGGTAACAACCCGCCAAACTCACCATCCAAGTTTAACTGCACCTTTTCCGTCGCATGAACCTTAATGCGATTTGCCTGTGTGTAGATGACATTAGGATCATGGATATGATCACCGCGAAGAGCTAGGGTCGCGATTCGGATAAATTCAGCAAGATTCGTCTTTTTCAAGATCAAAAGCGAAAATAGTCCATCGTTAATCGAAGCATCAGGTGCTAGTTTTTCAAAGCCGCCAATCGAATTAGTCAGTCCGACTAGAAACAGCATGGCCTCGCCTTCGAACAACTTCCCATCATACTCAATCGACACCTTCGATGGTTTAATGGAAGGAAGCATTTCCATCCCTTTTAAATAGTAAGCCAATTGACCAAGCATCGTTTTCAACTTACTTGGTACTTCGTATGTAATCTCGGTGATTCTACCGCCGCCTGCAATATTAATAAAATATCGATCATTGATGCGTCCAATATCGACCGGAATCATTTCCCCTTTTGTGATTATATCCACTGCAGCTCCAATATCTCTTGGAATTTGCAGAGCCCGGGCAAAATCATTCGTTGTACCAGCGGGAATAATCCCTAATCTAGGGCGATACTCCTGTTCTGCGAGCCCGTTGACCACTTCATGAATCGTTCCGTCGCCGCCGGCTGCAATAACAACATCATACTTACGCTCAACAGCTATCCGTGCGGCTTCCGTCGCATCCCCTGCACCCGTTGTCGCGTGACAAGAGGCTTCGTATCCAGCCATTTCTAGCTTTTGCAGAATCTCTGGAAGATTCCGTTTTAGAATTTCTCGTCCTGAGGTAGGATTGTATATCAGTCTTGCTCTCTTCATCGTTTCATCATCCTATTTTTGAAATCAACATCGGTATTAGCTATCCGCACACTTCAATATTCTACCAATTATTATTCTTGCTTACAAATATAATGCCATGCGTATCCACTAATATACCTTCAAACATCCATCTCTTATCATAACTCTTTTTTACTTTTTTGCAAAAATAGGCTCGATATTTTTACTGACTCGTTTGAAGACTAATTTCATATACATCCGCAATGCTGATATGATACTTTCCTTCTCCAGCCTGATAAACAGCATTTTTCCTGCCATTATCGATTCCATCAGCAGTCTTTTCCTTCGACACTTTCCAGTCGCCATCTTTCCCTCCTACCTCTTGGGCGCCCACTGCATTAACCTTCAAATTACTATTTGCATCGACATCAACCACAAGAGATGAGGCTCTCTCAATATTCCAATCGTTTGCAAGCGAGCGCGGTTTTAAGGTTAGGAAATTATCGCCGCCAATCACCTCAAGCTTCACATCATTCGGCACCAACAGCGTTCCTGCGACTTCTCCATTAGCATGAAACGGACCAATTTCGTTTGGCAGTGACTTCATATTTAAATAAAGCGTATCACCCTTTTGGTTTGCTGAAATAATATCATCAGGACTTTGTAGTAACTTTGCCTTTTTGGCTGTTTCCACCCGGTATGTGCCGAACAAAGAGACCGCTTTTTCCTCCGTCGATTCCACCGTCATTTGATGGCCCACCGTCCTGACGACCACTCGTTTGACGCTGTTATCCATTGGGTAGGAAAAAGCCGGCAGTTCAAACGTGCGTTCCTCCCTGGCCATCACTTCTTCGACCTTCCCCATAATACCCGTTGTGCTTAAAATCGCGAACACAATTCCGGCCGTTCCGATGACTCCCACAAAGAAAATACTAAGGAAATCATATTTTAACACCGGTTTTTCCTGTCGTGACAAAAACAAATAAAGGAGAATCTCAATTCCAAGGACAACCAATAAGAGCGGCCACCAAGCCGTCATCACTTGAACAAGATCTAATCCCAAAAACTTTGAAAAAAAGAGGAAGAGACCAAGGAATACGAGCGAGGCCCCCATCGAAAACGTCCCAACACGCCAAGTTCTCATGCTTCTCCTCCACCCTTTCTTTTTCTAAAAAGGAACCCAATCCCGAATCCGATGATTGCTGCGCCTGCAATTGTTTTTCCCCACTTACTCATGCTTTTTTGCCTCCCGTTTTTGTTTGCTTCCAGATAAAAGCTTAATTCCCCCGCCAATCAATAGGAGACAAACTAGGCCTGTTTGAAGATACCCTTGTACCCAATACATCACATCGATATTAATTAACCTATTTAAAAACGGTGAGAAAGCTGGAAGGAAGACATTCATCACCAGATAATAGAGACCCATTAAAACAAGCCCAATCCCTACCCATTTTTGATGATTTAGGAAATACGCAATAATCGGTACATCCTCGATTGTTTCTTCCCCATACCTTGATACCTTTTGCATCGCATCAAAGAAACTATAAAACCAAATAATCGGAATTAAGAACAAGAAGATCCCAAGTCGTAACGTATCTAAAATATAGATAGAAAACAGAAAAGCTGCCATTAATTGGATGCCTCGGCGTTGCAGACCTAGATATAGGTGACCAGCTCCTGGGAAAATCGCGAGAAACGTGGCGATTGATTTGCTCTTTTTTCCATCTTCACGGCGCATTTCAAAGTCTTCAAATATCGTTCGGTCGACTAGTTCCTCGCCGCGCTGTTTTTTGTTTACTTGTTGAACGGCATCAAAAAATCCGTACACCCAGATAATCGGCAGAGCAGCCATAAAGACCATAAATTCACTACGGTTGGAAAGAGCTGTTACAAATATGACCATGACTCCGAGTCCTAAAAAGGTTGCCAAAAGCGTTAATCCCCTTGTCATTAGTCCAATTTGGAAGTGTCCTAAGCCTGGGATAAACGATAAAACAATCGTATAAAATCGTTCAGAATCTTGGGAAACCTGTGTCTGGGGAACATCTGGATTTGCTGTCTTCAGCGCCTTTTTATGTTTAGACACTTGCACACCCATGTCGATAAAGCTGACTAGGTAAATGAAAATTCCTAACATAAAGGTAACTATGGAAACTTCCTGATTATTTGTTACTAACCCAATGACCGTGACGAATGCCAATCCCAATACGGTCAGTAGATAAAGTATTCCGCGAAACATGTTGCCGAAATATATATGACCAAGACCTGGGAATAAGGATAAGGTCAATGCTTTTGTCGGATTTTTCATTTCTTAACTGCCTCCTTTTTTTCTAGTGAATCCATCCATGCAAAAGTTTTATTAATAACGCCCTCCGTCACTGAAGGCTTCTTTTCCTGAATTTGCGGCCTTTCGAGCGAGCTTGCATAAGCAGCCAGCGATTGAAAGACACCCGAGAAGGTCAACAAAAGAGTCGCAGCCGCTGCCAACAGATAATGAAACGCCGCCTGCTGATAGAAGGCCTTCTTCTTCATTTTGGTGTCAGGCACCGAAGATACTATTGGCATAGTGTTAGGATTCTTAACGGTGTCAGGCACCACAGTCTTTTGCTTCGAAACCTCCGCCATCACGGAGTCGATAAAGCCGGTCTCATCTGACAGAACTGGAAGCGATGATTCATTGGCCTCCACAGCCATTAAATAATGGTTGAGACATTGATCGCACGAATATAAATGATTTTCTAATTCCTCTTTGGTCTTCTCATTGATTTCGTCATTAACGTATTGCAACCACTCATCAAAAGTGTAATGCTTCATGAAAAATCGTCCTCCTTCCAATTCTTTTTCATCCAATGGCGGGCCCGGTACAGCTTCGTTTCAATTGTTTTTACCTGCACATTTTGTTCGTCAGCCATTTGCTGATAGCTTTTTTCCGCGATATAAAAACCATAAATGACATCACGGTAATTTTCAGGCAGTTCATTAAGCTTTTTCCTGACGAGCCTTCTCCGATCTAAATCCATTATCTCTTTCTCGACACTATCTTTCGGTGACCCATCTACCTGCTTTTCGAGGTCTTCCTGCACTTCCTCTCGTCTTCTTACCTGTTTTCGTTTTACATCTATCGCATGATTAACGGCAATTCGCGTCATCCACGTTTTAAACCCTTGATTTTGGTATTGGGGGAGAGAAGTATAGATTTTCATAAAGACTTCTTGGGCGGCGTCTTCTGCTTCCTTTTGGTCGCGAAGCACAGCAAAGATGGTCCGGAACACATCATTGCGGTACTTCTCAACCAAAAGCCGAAAGGCATGATCATCGCCGTCCAACACATTCTCTATTAAAACTGCATCACTAATGTGTCTCCCCCCCTTTCTTTTTTGCTACTCACTTAATAGACGAAAGGATATAAATATACCCCTACACTATTTTTATAAAAATATTTTTTTCAATTCTATTCATCATACCATGCTGATTTTTGCAGTAGAAAAAACCGTGCAGATGACGGCCGCACGGTTATTACCAAATATATAAGTAAATTAATCTTTAATTTCCAATCCTAAAAGCCTCGCAAATCCAATCGCCTGATCTGCAGAAACAATGCACCCTGCCACACTGTCTAGTGATAGGTTTAAGTGATTAAATTTACAAGTGCTGAGGTCCACTCCTTTAAGTCTGGTTCCTGTAAAGTTCGCATCATTAAGATCGCAATCTTTAAATTCAAGTTTATTAAACTTTGCCTCATAGAAATCAGCATTACGAAGTAAACAATTTTCAAATCTCATTTCCTTCAAATCGGCATATCCAAACGAACCCATATTCAGGTTACAATTTTCAAACAAGACATTTCTTAGCGTCGCATCGGCAAGATTTAATCCCAGTAGTTTAGAATCACGAAACTCCACACGGTGGATGATTCCATCGGTAAAATCCACATTGGACAGGTCGCATCGTTCAAAGATAACATCGGTTAATTGAATAAAGCGAAAGGCTCCATCGAGGAAGGTAACATTTCTAAACACAACCTCCTCGAATCTCACCTTTTCAACATCCTCTTGTGAGATCGTACAGTCACTAATGAGCGCCATGTTAATATAGGAATCTTCTCTATCGTTATAGTCAAAAGGAGTTAAACTGGTTGGAATTTTCGGAGTTTGGATTTTTAGTGTCTTACTCAAATGAATCATCCTTTACATAGTCCAATAGTATTTTGTTATATTATATCGTTTATTTACCGACAATACTACGCCTTGAGTCTTAGGATGCAGATATTACAATCATGAGGGATCACCCATGGCCCCTGATCTGGCAGCGCCTTTTCTAACTCCTCAAGAGCCTGCTTACGATCAGCTTCATCTAACCCTGCCAACCAGGAAACCGATTCGATTCGTTCTACCCAGGCCTGCTTTGTAAAACTGACCGTGTAATTTAATTTATATAAGTCTCTTAATTCAAAGCCGTTTTTCTCCCATTCGGGAAACCACTCAACGGGAAATCCATTGATTCGCATGTTGGACTCTGCCTTCGAACCTGCTGGCACTAAGCCGCCTTTGACATATTTTGTGAGTACTTCAAAGGTTTTTTCCACCACTAGGGGCCCTGATAAAAAGCCTGAATCAATGACAATTAATGTTCCATTTGCTTTTAAGATCCGTTTCACTTCATCGATTGCCTTTGGTCGATCAAACCAATGCCAAGCCCTCATGGCCGTGACAATATCATATTGTGAATCATCTAATCCAGTGGCTTCAGCCGTACCTTGCTGATACGGAATTGTAAAATTCTTCAACTTATTCAATACCGTTGCTTGTTTTAGTAATTCTCGAGAAGGCTCAATCCCAACAACATTGGCTTTTCGCATCGCCATTTTCCTTGTTAGGGCACCTGTACCCGCGCCGATATCCGCTACTTTTTTTCCAGCGAAAAAAATATTACGAAGCAGTAAACTATCCATCAACGTGGCCGGAATATCTTCTCTTGAATTTGCATAGCTATTAGCAACTTGACCAAAATCAATTTCTTTCATTTCGAGCGCTCCCTTTTCTTTACGAATATTCTAGAATTTAACAAAATAATACCATTGAAATATGATAGAATCTATGAATAATGGGAATTTACTAAAATAATAGTTGAGGGAATGATGCGTATGATGTGGTTGTTGCTTTTGGCTTCCTATTTAATTGGAAGCGTTCCTACAGCCTTAATTGTGGGCAAGTTGGTCTTCGGTGTTGATATCCGGGAACATGGCAGTAAAAATCCAGGAGCCACCAATACCCTGAGGGTTCTTGGCAAGAAATCTGCCGTATTCGTCCTAATTATTGATCTAGCTAAGGGGGCTTTAGCAGCCTATCTGCCCATTTACTTCAACCTAGACGTGGAACCTCTTTACTTTGGTTTAGCAGCGGTTGTTGGTCATTGCTTTCCCATTTTTGCAGGCTTCAAAGGTGGAAAAGCAATTGCAACCACTGCCGGGGCTTTGTTAATTGCCAATATTTATCTCCTAGTCATCGCATACGTGGCTTTCTTTTTAGTCATCTTTTTAACCAAGTATGTTTTTATCGGCTCGATCACAGTTGGCATTAGTATGCTCATCTACTCTTTAGTATCTTCTAAGCTAGAATTAGAACTTATCTTTATATTATTCTCGTTATTTTTAATCTATTTGCACCGCTCGAACATTCGCAATTTTATTTTAGGTATCGAACCAAAAATTAATGATAAAAAGTTAATTAACGACCGCATCCCGCCAAAGAACGGCGGATATAAAATATAAGGATAAAAGGTTCAAGCCCCCGTTTAGGGCGCATGGACTAAGTTCAAAGATTTTACTAAAAAGGATCCCCTTGTAGTTGAAATACGTCTACAATGGGATCCTCTTTTTATTTTAAAAGTGTCGCCAAGATACTATTGGCAACGGTTTGCCAAATCGCAGCATCAGTTTGATAGGTTGCTCTAAGACTTTTATACATTTCCGTTTGTTTGGCTTGGAAATCCTCGGCGTCCTTTTCTGGCAAGGCGGCGCGCTTTTCCATCACCAAAGCCTGCATTTCTGGTGCTCTTGGCCCCCAGACTCCGACTTCGTTTCCTTCTTCATTTATAAAAATAAAAATAGGAATAGCTCTTGATGTGCCATTGGTCAAATATTGGTCCATTAACTCCAAATTGGAATCGCGAAGCACAAAACGGACTTCCATCCCGGCCGCTTCAGCTATTTTTAGCAAAATAGGGTTATTGAGCATCGCATCGCCGCACCAATCTTCTGATAAGACAATGGCACGTAATTTTTGCGATTTTAATGCCTCGAGTTTATTTTTATCTTCTTCCTCTAAGGTAAACCGCTCATAGATCGTAAGCATTTCCTCTTTATTGGCGGTCATAGCATTTATGTACTCATCCACAGTTAATCCTTTTTGAAACCATTGGTTTAAACCCATATTCTCTACACTCCTCCCATTTTCTCCTATAATAGTCATTTAAAGAACACGTTACAATAAAATTGCTTAGCGAGACTCACTAATGTTATACTACAAATATTTTTTCCTATTTCAAAAAAACATATTTTAACACTAGCAATAGTATTTTAAAGTTGATAGAATATTTTATAAATAGGAAATATTATTTAAAGAATTTTCTACGATAAGAAGATTGAGGGAGGAACTTTATGTCTAATGAATCACTACAACTACTTTCGATCGGAATCTATATCGCCGCTATGCTCTTTATCGGTTGGTATTCCTACCGTAAGACTAGTAATCTTACAGACTACATGCTTGGGGGAAGATCTTTAGGTCCTGCTGTAACCGCTTTAAGTGCCGGAGCTGCTGATATGAGCGGATGGCTATTAATGGGTTTACCTGGGGGAATTTATGTAACCGGTTTAGCTGATGCATGGATCGCCGTTGGTTTAACAATTGGAGCCTATCTTAACTGGTTATTAGTGGCACCGCGCCTACGTTCTTACACTCAAGTTGCCAATGATTCAATCACGATTCCAAGCTATCTTGAGAACCGTTTTAAAGACAACACAAAACTACTCCGAATTGTTTCAGGTATTGTTATTCTTATTTTCTTTACTTTCTATGTTTCATCAGGAATGGTTTCCGGTGCTGTCTTTTTTGAGAGCTCGTTTGGCACAAGCTACCATACCGGACTTTTAATTGTTGGCGGCGTTACGGTTGCCTACACCTTATTTGGTGGATTCCTAGCGGTAAGTTATACAGACTTTATTCAAGGATTAATGATGCTGATTGCCCTAGCACTTGTTCCCGCAATTGGAATCTTTCACACGGGAGGTCCCGCTGAAACGTTTGAAACCATTCGAGCAATTGATCCTACTAAAATGGACTTATTAAAAGGAACAACCTTTTTAGGAATAGTTTCGGCAATGGCATGGGGCCTAGGCTATTTTGGCCAGCCGCATATTATTGTAAGATTTATGGCGATCAAAACGATCAAAGAAACAAAAAGCGCCCGCCGAATTGGTATGGGCTGGATGATTATATCGCTTATTGGTACGATCTTTACAGGATTTATTGGTATCGCCTTTTTCCATAATAATCCTGATCATGTCTTAAAAAATCCAGAGGCAGTATTTATTGAATTAAGCCAAATTTTATTCCACCCTCTATTCGCAGGATTTGCTTTAGCAGCCATTCTCGCTGCGATTATGAGTACGATTTCTTCCCAATTAATCGTCACTTCTAGTGCACTTGTAGAAGATTTATACAAAATGGTGATGAACAAAAATGCGAAGGACAAACAGCTTGTCTTCTTAGGCAGAATGGCGGTTCTTCTAGTTTCTGTAATTGCCGCGGCTCTTGCCTTCAAGCAAAATAGCACCATTTTGGATCTTGTCGCATATGCATGGGCTGGCTTCGGCGCTTCTTTCGGTCCAGTGATCCTGCTAAGCTTGTTCTGGAAAAAAATTACGAATTGGGGCGCCCTTTTCGGGATGATCGTTGGGGCTGTTACCGTTATCGTTTGGAAAAATGTTGGACTCGGTGACACGCTTTATGAAATTGTTCCTGGCTTTGTCTTCAATCTAATTATTGCGGTGGTTATCAGTTTGATAACTTATAAGAAAAATGACGCGATTGAAAAAGAATTTAATGAAAGTGTTCGCTTGTTAAAAAACGAATAACATGATAAACGCTCGGATTCCATCGAATTCGAGCGTTATTTATTTTATTAACCTTTAAACCATGGTCGATAGCTTGATGACGGTTTTCCAGTTCCGCACTGTCGCCGGAACATCTAGCTTTGGAAGCTGTTTTGCTAGTTTTGAATCGAGGATACTTTGCCGTAATAAAAGATAAACTTCTTTTCCTTTAATAAGGCATTCATCCGGTTCGCTTTCGTAGCTCCGAAAATAATCTATTTTCTCTTGGGAGGGTTCTTCTGCCAAAAAGGCTAGTTGGATACTCTCGCCTTCCTTTAGCGAATCCATTGAGTAGGGGCAATCACGGATAATCTGCTTGTATTCCTCAGCAGTTCTTAAAATTACAGGAACCGGAAAACCAAATGTCTTACTTATTTCAGCCTCTAATCGTTGGCTAAGTCGCAGGGCTTCATCTTTAGCTTCAAACAAAACATTACCACTTTGAATATATGTTTTTACTTTTTCTAAGCCCATCGTTTCTAATAGAGTTTTTAAGTCTGCCATTTTGATTCGGTTGTTCTTGCCAACGTTGATTCCTCGTAACAGCGCAATATAAATGGTCATCCGTGTACCTCGCTTTATTATTAATATCACTTTTTTAAATCTTACCATTTATTAATTGATATAAACTACTTTTTGTACGTTTGGGAGGAGAATCCACATTTTTCGGAGAAGTTACTACATAATAATTTTTTGGAGGGATTAAATTATGGTACCGCAAAGAGTAAGTTTGTTAACAGTAGGGGCATTCAATTTACCCGTTCTTCGCGCATTCTATCAATCGTTAGGCTGGGAGGAAACAGAATTTAGCTCGGATCAATACGCTGTCTTTAAAACGGCGGGTGTCCTGCTTTCGTTATTCCCGATTGCCGAATTAGCAAAGGATGCCGGCATCGAATTTAAAAAGTCACCTGAAAGCTTTCATGGTGTGACCTTTGCCATTAACGTAGATCAACCGGATCAAGTGGACACTACGATTGAAAGTATTCGCAGTGCAGGGGCAAAAATACTGAGAGAGCCTAGTGATGCTTTTTGGGGCGGACGCACAGCCTATTTTGCTGACCCTGAAAACAACCTCTGGGAAGTGGCTTGGAATCCATCGGCAGTTTTTGATGAGCGCGGTGCGATGATTACTTTTTAAATACGCAAAAAAGGTATCTAAACAATTGTTAGATACCTTTTTTATAAAAATTCAGGGTTTTCTTTTACATACCTCGACTATTTTCCCACAAATACTTAACTAACCAAACGTTTGATTAAAACCGGTTTAAGCCCTTTTAAATAAAGGGTTTTTATCAGTTATCAGGTGAAAAGCCTGTCGGTAATTGGGACAACGAAGTCTCCTAAGTACCATCTTTCCCTTTCATTTTACATCCTTCGACCAGCTTCAAACTAATCAAACGTTTAATTAAATCGGCTATATTCCCTTCTGTATCCAGCTTTTACTCCAAAATCCTGTATAAAAATTGTTGAATTTACACTCTTCAAAAAAACTAACCAAACGTTTGATTAGTTTGCGTGGAGAACATGTAGCTAAAGGGGATCAGCCATATTTTGTGAAATCTCTTTGTCGACCCAGTTGTATTTTTCCTCTATAAAAAAGTAGAAACAAGTCGATATTAGGAGTATTGTAGGTAAACTCTCCTGCTTCGACACGATTCCCGAACATTCCTTATTAACCAAACGTTTGATTAGTAAGGGGATAAACACTGTTAACAAAAGGATTTTTTCCCGGGAAATGGAGAAAAGAGTGTCGAATACCGCTCGACATATAAAAGCTGGCAGAATCGACTCTGCCAGCTTTCGTTTTAACGTTTTTGTAGTTCTTGCTGCAATAACTGATTGACCATTTGTGGATTGGCCTGACCCTTAGTTGCTTTCATTAACTGCCCCACTAAGAAGCCAACTGCTTTATTTTTTCCATTCTTAAAATCTTCAATCGATTGCGGATTCGCATCCAAAATCTCTGAAATAATTTTGAGAAGTGTTCCCTCATCGGAAATTTGCACAAGCCCCTTGTCCTTCACAATTTGCTCGGCATCGCCGCCATTTTCAATTAATTCTTTAAAAACGGTTTTAGCAATTTTCGAAGAAATCGTGCCGTT
>Ga0209795_10000678_pt1 | contig 24576 bp, 7 predicted proteins | sample AgamicOrMarz_FD_187166 | JGI IMG/M metagenome (GOLD analysis project Ga0209795, IMG submission 187166) | Agave microbial communities from Guanajuato, Mexico - Or.Ma.rz (SPAdes) (version 2) | ecosystem: Host-associated > Plants > Phyllosphere > Phylloplane/Leaf | place: Guanajuato, Mexico...
GGAAGGAGGGGAAATGAAAGACTGAACATAGGCAAGGAGAGAGTCAAGGAGTTCATTCCCAGGCTTTCTAACTTAGTTAGCCCTTAGAGCTCTAAATCCTTGGCTACCTTAACGGAGGACTGGCTCGTAACTACTTACTACTGGCTGCTTTATTCTCATCTCAAGTACGGGCTGGTATTAGCATAGAATGACATCAATCCCGCTTCTGACTTACTTGCTTACCGGTAGGTTTTAAACTCATTCTCCGCTCGTTGTGCTAAACCTTATAACTTTGCTCTGTCCGAAAGATGAAGCTATAATGCAGCTCTGTATGCTTACGCAGTTCCGTGAGCAATCCCGGACAGTTAAGACTGACTGCTGGAGATGAATGACTTATTCTTTCTCTTTAGTGTGCCGAGGCTGTAGTGAGTGAGATGTTGGTTTGAGTTAGCGCGTCCTGAGTGAAATTGAATTACTTGATACTGATATTGAGTTGACAGAAAGGATGATTAGTGGAATACTAGCCCGACCGGAAAGAACTACAAAGTCAGAAAGATCAGACTAGACCTTTTCGAAGTCTACAGCAGGTCAGAATTGACGCTTCCTCTATTTAGTTAGGTTAGATACGTATCTAAGTGAAAGGAGTTGATAAACGAAACGAACGGAATAGAAGTTTTTTTCTTGGAGTGAACGAACGGAGTGAGTCTTCGAGTCTAACTAGTCTTCTAGTCTTCCGTTAGCTCAAATCTCAAATCTACGTTCAACTCCTTCGGTAATCCAAGTCTTTGAAGTTATCCCACGTTAACATAGACCCGAGCACGTCCCCACCGGGTGCATTAACCAATGTCTCTTGAACGGCAGAGGCTGGTTAAACCACGTACCAAACGGTACAACCAACACCCAGAATGACTAGTACTAAGTACCGCCCAAAATACCCGGGACCTTCCGTGAGTACCGGAACCAGAATATCTTCTAAGAAGTTTTCTATTTTTTATAGTATTAAACGGAGTCCTCGACCTAAAGTAGACGATTCACACACCGAGCTGGTTGATAAATCAGGCCTTAGGCGGGACAACCCTTTTTAGTAAATTTATCTAGCTGATAGGGCGTAAATACCAGATCCTTGTACAGGAACCTCGTCGGCAGCCAGGGGTGAACCCGGTATGCTATGTTGTTCAAGCCGACATATGGTATGATCTCCCTGTGGGATGGGCTAGGAGGAGTATTACAGTTCACGGACCTACCCATATTTTGTGGTAAACCCAGCGATCCGTCAGAACCAGAAGATGAGGCCTGAGTACTGGACGATTGAACACAATAATCGTCAATAGTCGTTGTGGATTGACTCGGAGTTCTACTAGAAGCTGTATTATCACTGGAACTTGAGTTCAGACTAAGCTAAAGATGCTAAGAAAGTTGTTAAACATATGGATTGATTGAGACAATTCAATTCCCTCCAGACAGCTTCACTCCGTCAAGCCTGTAGGAGTAGTAAATAAGTATAAACAGTATATAGAGAGAGTTGTGGTTGGTTGTTGACCAACGGAAAGCATGGGACATTCGACGAGAAAAAGGCCAGTCACTGAACACCAGGCAAATACTTTTTGCACTAAGGCAACGGGTGGGTCACTACTTCTGTTACTTGTTCGTTTTCCGTTAAATTATATGGGAATTGACTGAGAAGGCACTAATGGCCAAGCAATTGAAAGGAAGCCCTCGGCGTGTGAGAGGACCCCTTTTCAGTTCCAAACCGGTACCAAGGAAGCGGGCACTACACTAAAAGGTATAGGTGTTCCTACCCAAATTACCTATCCACTGACTATAACAATATGTTCTATATGTGTCTGTAGCTTAGCGCAACAAAAAACATAATCAAACTCTTTTAGTAATAGGCCCGCCTATTGCTACTAAGAACACCTTTCGGGGGGAATATAATAAACCTGTGTGAAACCCCAGCAAGCTTCAAGAAAAAAGGGTTAATGAATACATATCAAAAGGTCCCTTTTAAGAAATGAAATAAAACATCATGAACAACTATACCTTAACTTGATACTTATTTCTACTTAATAGTAGGTAGACTAGGAGTATATCCTAGGGTAAGGTCCACCTCACGGATCGGAGTTGCTTACCTTATAAAGCAGTTATTACTATAGTATACTAGGTATCATGCATTTAAAGTTAGTGTAGGGTCCAGCCCTAATATAGGCTCTTCTGTTAGTAATTCGGGGAGTCGTAGGATTAGGGAGGCCCTAATCAAGCCTTTTTTCCGACGCTATAAACGCCTTAATAGAATTAATAAATAAGTATTTAAGAATACATTTCTTCTTAGAAATTGGAGTCGTTTAATGGATATGCAGGGTTCTGAGCTATTCTATAATCTATATACGGGGTCGCTCCTAGCGGAAAACGAATTTGTGGAGCCATACGCTCGATCCTGTGATTATATCGTTAGAGGTCCTGCGTTTATTATACCGCTATGCTTACAATATGGATTCAGACTACATTAAGTTCACCATATCCGGAGGTATATATAGATTCACCGTTGGAAAGGCTATTCCCTTGTTTGATTCGAATGGTAAACCTCTTCCCAAGGCATTAGTCTATGATATGATATTGAGAACATTGATGGAATATGCAGAGAAGTATAAGGATAGCGTGATACGTTAAGTCTTCATTCGTATATATTACACAGGTGCTAAACCCGGGTTTTATATAGCGCCTCCATCCATCTCCAATTCAGATATACTATCCCTTATCTTAGTTCTAGCATAGTTGGTCTTGAGGTCCCAGAGGCTAAATCAATGAAAGCCTTTGTAGTCGTTTCACTCCTTTAGTCGATATTCAGTGAAATCCGTTGATAAACGGAATGAGTTTCACTCGAACGACGATACGTATGAAAAGATACTTGGAGTGAACGAACGGAGTGAGTCTAATAGTCTAACTAGTCTAATAGTATAACGAACTAGTTGCTTGTTGGGAGGCTGGCGAAAAGGCGGGAAGAGTTGAAAAGGCAGAGCCAAGCTCAACGGGATAAGACTCTGGGTGTACAGGATGGAGGTCTAACTCTACGCTCGGTAGCTACCGGAAGTTGCTTCGCCCCCCAACTCGTTTAAGTCAACTGAAGCCATGGGTCATTCCCTTGTTTACGAAACTGGGCTATGAAAAGCATCGAGAAAGAGGAAAAGAGGAATAGAAGTTGTGGAACAACTACCTTCCCAGTCTATCGGGACTCTACCTATACTCCCTGAATCCCGTTCCTTCTAGGCGAGTAAGGGCATAAACTTCTATAAAAAAAATAGAAATAAAAACTCACGAAGAAAGCACCAGTAAGGTTGTACCTAAGCTGCCGGTATGTGAAACTAAGACGCATGGTTTCGCTAGGAGATCTTTCCTTTATCTTTCTTGATACGAAAGAAAGACCCCGTTAGCCTTAACCCTTCTTTGGTTGTGATCGTCACCTCGTAACCAAACCCAAAGAAGCTAACTGTTTTCCCTTCACTCGTATTCTCGCTGCTTCGCTCCTTCTTTTGTACGCTAGCACTTTGGTTCGGCTACCTTTTTCGCAGCTTGGTTCGCGTAAGCTCAATGTGACGGGCAGAGTTATGGCTTTACCCCTTCTTAATATAGCATTGCTACTCTTCTTACTATGTCTAAAATGGGACCAGACCGACAGCCCACCACTGGAACTTGCTTTGCTCTCGCTCGGCTCACTCCCACCTGTCTTCTTCCAATCATAGTGAACTTGAAGAAAGATCCTTCATTTCACTACAATTGGAACCTCACTGACCTTCTCGGGCAGTTACTCTAAGCTGAGGTCTTTCTCAATGAAATACCAAAGCACTAATAGACTCGTTCGTTCCTCTCCCGTTGAAATGAAATCTTCCTATGGTTTGCAAGCCGTTAGATTGGGTACACCCTGCAGATGTGGAATTCCATTATGATTGGGGATTGGGAGATAAGGAAGCCTTTTAGGATTACAAGTTTCGTGAAAACTAAACCAACAAAGAGGGTTGGGTTGCTTTATTACATATTCATGGATTTGTATCTAGAGAACTTCGATTTATATAGAAAGGATACCATTAAGATAGAGCCTAACTGTTTTTGGGCAAGGTCTTTCAATACCGGATTGATGGGCTTTACAGATAAGAAAACAATCCCTAAAGTGATGAATATCTTAAGGCGCACTTCCTGCTTGGGGATTCACTGCCAAAGTAAGCACAGGCTCGAGGGGTGGGCGTGCACTTAGGCCTTGGCGGGGTCGGCTTTATATAGATAACGATGGTCACCTCAGATGGGAGAGACCTGAAAGTATCAGAGAAATGTAAGATGAAAAAAGGGGGTCACTCTATAGTGTGTAAATGCTATGATGTATATAGGAGGTCATATAAAACCAATGGTTGACCAGGGCGAGTTGGGAGTGGGCGGGGCCCTTCTCGCCGGGTGGGTGGGTTATTCATCAGGTTTGGGTCTTTCATTCGGGGCCTATTGACCCTGTGGGCCAATGCGTATAAGCTTGGGCTGGCTCATTTGACGACTCAGTACATGGATGTCACGAGCACGAGTCTATTGGCATAGAATATGGAATCTTTTCTACGTAAGCTGGTTGTGCAAGGTTTGTTTGTTCATACAGGCAGTGTGATTTGGTAGCCAGAGCCAGCCAGTTTTTCACTAAATAGGCATGTGCGTATTCAACTGCATAAAAGTAGTGCGGAGAACTAGTCAGAATTGGGCCTGCCATCCACGTGGATGATCCGCCAAATCCATTGCTGACTTCACCACGATCGATTAGGTGAAACGGTTCTGCAAAGTTTGTTTGTTCATACAGGCAGCGTGGTTATAGTGGAACTAGTAGTAAGAATCCATCCAATTCGGTGACGCATGGCGAGATTACTCTACCACTCTATAAATAGAGGCTCGATAAGTGTCTTCACTTCATCAAATATCAAAGCAAAGAAATTTCACCTCTACCTGAAATAAGGATTTTGGTGCCTTTCATAAATTCATAAATGAGTCCCATCAATGAAGTCAAAGAACATCTCATCAATGCGCTAACCTAAGACGAATAGGTCTAGAAGGCTTTGTTCTGAGCATTAACAATGAAAGACAAATTTAGAGTATTCGATAGTCATCGGAGCCCGTCTTCCCTCTTATTATCTTAGGTTAGGATAACCGCTAGCTATAAATATTCATGCTCACCTTTGTTATCGGGAATGGGTGGATCTTAGATAGTGTTCTAAGAGACTTATTTGAAATTTGAAATAAGGGCTGCTGATAGTTTCAAACTAGTAAGATTAGGCCCTTTTTGCTAACTTTTTTAGGTTTTGAAGTGAATCTTTCTCATTCGACTCAGGGAGCTTTTTATCTAAAACTCCTCACAGGAAAAAGGGCTAGGAATGTTATTGAGTGTTTCGATTAGAACTAAGAAGCTTAGAGAGATTTTCTTTCAAATGGATGGCTCGCTATTTCATTGAATAGGAATAAGCGCCGCTAGTCTTTCTTTTCAGTTACAGAATTACGCAGTTTTGAAAGTAGTAGCCCGTCACAGTGCTAAGAGCAGAGAGTTCAATTTCTTGCTAATCTGGTGATATCTTAGTAAAGGCCAAGCCAAGAGGAATCGATTTAGCAGTCCATACCAGGCTCCAGGTAGATTTAGGAGCAAATTGTATCTCTTTTTTAAATCGGAATCCCCTCAGGTTGAAAGAGCTATGCTAGCATTGGTCACATAGGCTTGAACCGCTTAGGCTCGACTCTTTTCCTTTGAAGATCCCCTGGTGAAACTATTACTTATGCTGGTATCCCTCATCGATATCCGATAGCGATCACTCTTCGGGCTACTTCCTATATGAATGAAGCCAATCCCCAGGGAAAATATCTCATGCAGGAGTTATTCAGCATCTTTCTCATAAACTAGGAGTGAATCTATCACAAAGAGCAGAGGAAGCGTATTCTTCCACTTATCTTCTGATCTTTTGTAGTAAACCTATTAGTAGCTCCTAGCCTTCCTCTAGTTCAAGAGTTAAGGGGCGTAGTGAAAGAAAGTTTGTGGGGAAAGATATTCCACCCAGCAAGACAGTTCTCTTATACGGCTATACGGCAGATTATATAAAGTAATAAAGTAATAAGGTGTCTGTGGGGCTTGCCTTACAGGTAGTGACTAGACCACTCTTACTCTCAATGGAGTAATTGCGATATGACCTAGGAACTTACAGAATACCGAATAGGTAGACTGTTAGGAGAATGATTGGCGTCATTATTTGGTGAACTCTTTTTATATCTAAACGGGATGGAAAGAAACAACACCTTCTGATCAATGAAAGATCCTTTCACTATTGAGTGAGACTCTATTTATTAAGAGGGGAGCTATCCTCAAAGTTGGAATGGGTTTCATGGAAATGCCGCGGGGGGTATGGCGACACGAGTGCTAGGGACAGCGAAAGTAGTACTACAAGTGGCTGTACCAGCTTAATTGCTTAATTTCTAGTAGCGTGATCCCGTTCCCTTTGGGGTTTTATATTTAATATTAACTCTTATAGGAGTGCTGCACGATGAAGCTAACGTGTGAGTTCGGTCCTGGAACATACTTCAATCTCGTTTTGATAGACAGTTTTTTCTGTATCTTTCGAGTCTTGGGATGAATCCATAAGGGTCAAGATAAGAAACTCCGGCAATCCTTGACATAAAGATTGATTAGAGCTCTATCTCTTCCCTACATGGGGCCTGTTGACTCAACCACCCCTCTAATGTTTGAAAAGTAAGGCAGGAAATGAAGAAATACTATACACCTCTAACATTGTACCGGCGCTTACGGGCTGGATCAAATTCATTAAGTTACACGGAATAGGGCAGCTGTAGATAAGCAAGCTGGGGTTGACCAATCGGATTAGAACGAAGTACAAGACGGGGGATCTAGTAGCTGCTTAATCTATCCTATCGGCTTAGGAGGAAGGGGGGGCCGCCGGTGCACGTCCAGCGACAAACACAAATATGAAGTTAACAATAGGAAAGTTCCTAGTCAATAAGCAAGAAAGCGGTTAGATTAACCAAAAGGGACTTCCAGCTGTCGTCTACTCAAGTTATGTGAAGGAAGCCAGTTCGATACCATCATTCGAAGAACAACTTAGTTAAGGTATTAAGGTACTACCGAGCCTGTTCGTTTAGTAAACGGAATTTCAAAATTCAGATGAACCCGCATCTTGACTCTTAGCTCTGCGTCTTCTTGGAAGTGAGATCACTAGGTTTTTGGTGATAGACAGAACGAACTTCATAGCTCCTAATCCTAGCTTTATAGTCTTATAAAGTACTTGGTCCCGTACGAACTAGCAAATTCAAACCAACAGCTTATGCGCTTTTGTTAAACTACTATAAAATGAAAATCGGCCAATCCTCACTCGACAGCCTAGTCCTAAGCTTAGGTCGGTCCCCTTTGAATCTGTCCGCCAACCCTCTTCCATCCTCTTTTATTTCATCCCTCTCGCTCTCCTAAAGAGGATCCTAAAGGGTATGCCCGACGTCACATCCCTTGACGCCGTTATTCGTGATTGATATGGTGCCTGTCAATCTCTTTCTTTCCAAGGGGACTCTTTCAAACTTCCTTCAAAAGGCATCTGACGTAGACCTGCCAATCAATATTATGCCATCCCTTTATATCGGCTTGGCATGCAAGCAACCTTGATCCGAAACGTCTTTGGCTTCGATTCGTTATGCTCAGCAGCTCCAACAAACCAACTTCTCTCTTGCCGCCTAAAACTCTGCCAAGAAAGCGCTGCTTGTCGTCAGCGATACTGCAGAATATTAAAGATATTCTTTTATACCCACTAATTGACAAGCAGAAGACTAAGGATTTGGCTAGCTATCAAATATATATCCGTATCTCCTACTGAAACTAGTGAGAAGTCTGACTTTCTGAGCTAAAGACAGGAAGTGTCGATCAACGAGCTTGGAATCTTTGACCAAGGTATTAATTAGGAAGTCTTCCTGGTAAGGCTATCTTCTTAACCTAAGACCTCTTACCTGGGAACATATCGGAGTGCTTTTCTAGCAACATGGTCCTTTGGAGCATCGGCATCCCAAGTCAGCGTTGAAAGAGAATCTTTAGCTTGCTGTGTGCGACAGCACTTAGAAAGGCTGATAAAGAATTCTGCAGAGTAGTTCGGGAGAGTTCCGTTTATCGGTTTTAGCTCCTTGCCTTCGCTCCTGTCGTTTAGCAGCCAACGCGTAAGATCGGTTTCGCGAGTCAGACAGCCTCCTCTCGCTCAATCTTCCAATAGAGACTTTTCTCCGAGACTCTCTAATCTAGAACTTGTCTATCACACAGACGATTATCCGACATTGATTACTTTATTTCTCCATATTGAAAGAAGTGGGAAATTCCGTATCAAGAAGACTATTATCCTCTACTGATTAGTTTGATGTCCTAGATCAATCAATTCCTTGCATAACTAACTACGTCAGCATGAAAAGCGAAGCAAAGCCAATCGCTGAGAAAGGGCCGGAAGGAAGGGTATTCGGCTAAGCCTTTTGTTTGTCGATAAGACAGGTTAATTCCTTAGTTAGAAGTGCGTATCCAAGGGAAGATCCCCAGGTTTCCTCGTACTATCTATGTCGGAAGCTTCCAACCAAGCGTTTCTGTTACAATCTTATTATTCTAACGCTGGCAAGTTAGTACTTTAAAGGAAATAGAAAGTATTTTAAGCCCGACGCCCTCCACCACATCTGGCTTTTATCAAGCCTAATGGTAGGAAGGTCATGACTGACTTTCTTCACATTCGAGACAACATGGTAACCATGGACGATTCTCAGAGTACCGTTCACCGTCGGGATCCCAGTACCCCTCGAAGACCCATATGTGCCCTGTCATATGAGACTACGTCAGCAAGGGGTGATTACCTCATGTTGGGTAAATCCTTCCCATCTGCAACGCAGTTCTCTAGTAGACCCACAGTCCCGAAATCGTGGATAGACACTAACCTTAACCTTGCCCCCTAAATACAATAGAAAATACCTATTGGTATGGGACTTCCCCAAGCAAAGGGTGCGAAGAAAACTACATCGTAGAAGGGAAGCGAAGGCTATCCAAAAGGAAGCGACTGACCTTCTTACTAGCAATCAAAGTCAGAGGAAAAGATCCAAGCTAGCCCGAGCCCCGAAAGGAATCAATCTCTTTTAACCAACCCCTCTTACTAAATTGAGAAAAGGCGATCTCGATACGATCTTTCTAAACCAATCTATCACTGGCACTGGAACGAACCATTCTATACTAGTACTAGTATACTGAGTAGCGTGATCAAGTCAAGTCCTTCCTCCTTATTTCCGGATTTCAATTAGATTAATGTGCGCTCGTATGGGAGTAGAAGCCACTACTTCCCTCTTCCCCCGAGATAAACTACTCTCGCAAAGAACCTTCCTTCTATTCCTTACGTCAAGAGCCAATATCTATTCCTTCTAGCGAGTTGCTCTCTGAGTGCACAGAGGTTGGAGCTTTCTTCTTCTTTTTAGAAAGAGCCGCATGAAAAGTGGACAAGAAATGTTTGGCAGTTGCTAGAGCGATAAAGAAAAGGGACGTGGGATAATGGTAGGAATCGCTCCTAGGAAAGACTAAGCTGTCGGGGCACCCGTTGAAGATAGATTTGCCCGTGCTACGGCCGGGAAATGAAACTTCTTCCCAGTGCCAGGGAATGCAATCCTATTCTTCCTCGGATGGTACCATTGTCTCTGCCAAAGGAGTCTTCCTCTCTAGTAGCCCTTCCGACAACAGATTCAATTGCAGCAGTTACTCTAACAGCGGCAATCGCCCATGGTTCTGCCCTACTATATTCACATGTTGGCCCAAGGCTCACTCCCAGCCCTAAGCTAAGCCCTACGGTTCCTTCGCTTCCCGCCTAATCTGAATCTCTTTCCCTCCCGGCTTCGTCAACTTCTTCATCTTCTTCCCGCTCTGAAAGAAGATTACTTTTCATGAACGGACTCCTTGTCAGGATTCCTAACCCTCTCTCTTTCAGGCTAAGACCTGACTGACCTCGGGAAGAGATAGAGATCAGGCTTTCCTGGCTTCTATCTTTCGCCTTCTCGATGAGAATTGAATACGAATTAAGCCACGGAGCGGTAACTAGAACAAGGAAAGGTCAGTCCGCTAGGAACATTAGGAGGTGCTTCCTCCGGTTCAGGTTACCATGGACGACCCGTAAAAGGACGGATCGATCTAGGTATCGGATCGACGAACACCCAACAGCAGTTCACAGGTAGCCTGACTTGGAGTCAGATCTTTCCTGCCTGCATGCACCCTCATCTACATCCAACCGTAAGAATGATCCTAGGCTTCCACTATCCGCACAATCCTATTGACCCTACAGTCAAAACTTGGCTTCTGATATTGGAATGAAAGGCGGTAACGTCCTTGGAGGTAGATGTTATACCTTCACTTTGATCATCACCTTGCTTAACACATGGTTTTCATTAGGCTAAACTAGTCCGGTATTCTAGCTTGAATCGACTTCATCTCATCCGAGTTAAGGAAAGATCAAAGGGAGAAGCAACTCTTCCTTATATTAGAATAGGATAGGATGCAAGTCCGGGTGAACCATCTTCCTAATATAGGAGAATCAGTTGTAACACCGGATATTCCGTCTTAGAAGATGCAACTCTGACTAAGGCTGGATATTCTATTGACCATAAAGCAAAGCTTCATGCTTACCCTACTTCCTACATGGCTGATCTTAATGCAGGAGCGTAAGCCACTTGCTTGGAGAGCGCAAATCCTTAGGCGGTCAACCAATAGCAGCGGATTCAGTCCTTTCCTTCTTTTTGGTTTGTTGCCTGCGATAGAGATCCAAACAAAAGCGGAATGCCCGGCAGATTCGAAAGTCAAATGCACCGGTCCCTTGAAAAGGACACGTTATAAAAAGAACAAGTCAACCATATGCAGCTCCTGCTACTCAGTCTCGAACCAATGCTACTAACTGACTCTTTTCGGCGCAATTAGTCTAGCTAATCCAATCATGCCGTACCTGCCTGAGCCTTATTAGTTCGATTCCAAACAATCTGGATTTCGACTCAGTCCTTATAATATACACAACGAGCCAAAGCCGCGTACTAAGTCGAACCAATCCTTGCTCCTTCAAGTTCAATCACATCGCTGAATTCTGACTTATGCTTTTCGTTCGATCCAACCCTAAACTGAAGACTCCCGGAATTCCCCTGAAAGAGTCACGTCACTCTAACAGGAAAGAAAATCCTCGAGTATAATAAAGTAAGTCAATTCGGCTTAGAATTCATCTATTCTGTGATCTAATCCAGATCCGATATTGACCATTCTATCTGGAAGGGCTGATCTTGTTTACTCTGAAAGGTACTGCTTTCAGCCTTATAGCTCATTGAAGCCTTACCCTCTAGCTTTTTCCCTCGGCTCGGATCATAGAACTTCCTTGTCCCCATTGAACTTGAATTGGCTAAAGACCTGGACTTTCCTTAATGCAAGCTTTCTTTCTCATTCGAGAGGAAATAAAGAAAAGATAAGTAAAAGTAAACACAGTCAAAAACTTGCAAGCACTTGCTTTGGGCAGGTCGGTCTTCGCTCCTTTCCCCTCTCCCTAACGGTCGACTGTCTAAAGACCCATTAGGTAGAGCGAGAAAGCCTTTCAGTCGAGCCTAAAACCTTCCGGTCGACTATCTTAAAGACCTTCCGTCGACTATCTTCGCTCTTTAGTAGCGCTTACTCCATCTTTCTTAGGCACCTGGCTGACTCTTACTGAAAGCACACGGGCGCCATACGGGAAGGACTCATGCTCGAGGTGCAGGCAGTAAAAGGACGGATTCTTCAGATGGCTTAGAAAAGTCGGGCCGTGGTAAACAAGGGCCTGTACTTCCCCCCTCCCCTTTCGAGTACGAATTGTTTTTTTCTTCGTAGTGATTTGAGACTTTATAGTCACAAAACCAAAGATTGCAGCTAGACAGCCACCACTGCATTCCTATGTTTGACGGCCTACAGCGAAGGCATCTCTGATCCACCACTGGCTTTCTTTTTTTACTCGACCGATAGATAATTCCCTATCTTCGGTACGAATATTTCTCAGAGCTATTATTTTAGTTAGTTACTCTTATACAATCTGTATAGTGAATGGGGAATAAAAAGAAGGACTGATTAAGGTGGAAAATGGACTCTTTCAAGGAAGAGCTACTGACAGTGTATACATAAGACTTCCAAGCCCACTTCATCATTTCACAAAGTCATGCACAGAATGCATATGGTCATTGGCTAGCAGTGGCGGCTTAAGACTAAAGATAAAAGAAGCCTCCGATTCGTTTCATATTTCATTCTCGATAGTAAGAGAAAAGAGTGCTAAAGGTCGATAAGAGCTCTTGGGATTAGCGATAGATATCATCCCAAAAGACCACTAGCACTAGATCGACTTTTCAATTCTGCAAGCGCTCACCTCTAAAGAACCAGTGACACCGTAAGAAGCTTCTTTTGAAGGCTTCTTGCTTTCCGAAGCACAGAAGCCTTCTTTGGCTGGCCATGCTTGGCCGACTGCCTACTTTCTTTTCTTATCCCAAACACCGCCCTTCATCTAACTACTTTAGTCAAGCAGTCACGTGCCTCTTTTTTTCTGTTTGGTCTTCGCTCTCAACGCAAACGGTAGTCAGGGAGTCCGCCGGGGGTCATACTGATCTGGCTATATCCAGAATCAAGAACTACCTTACGAAGGCCCATTCGTGTTTAGGTTAGCATTCCTCCGCAAGGAAAGCCGAAGGCCAGTTTAAAAGAGGGGTGTGGTATAGCAGCATACGTCGGAATAAAGGAAGGCCTTTATCATGGATATGATATCCTTTCTGCCATATCCAATGGATATGCTTTCCATACTAAGAGTTAGTATTATACGACACCAGTAAGCAATAAAGGGAGGATCGTCAACTATTATCAGATAAGATTCCATCTAGTTGGAATGAGACCACATGGGATAAGAGATCAAAAGAAAGCACCAAAAAGGGGAAAGGCAGGAGGACTTCAAAAGATATGCTCATGATCGGCTGAAGTAAGAAGACTTTTTCTTAAGAATTGATGGCACTGGGCTGGCTAGAGCAACTCCCTTATTTTTACTTAATAGCCAATCTTTCCTATCTTCCCGTCCAGCCGGATAGACAATAGAAGGATCCCGGGAGCCCTACAGCCTTCCTTATGAGGGGATTAAACGATTATATTAGGCACCTCGAGACCAAGCGCACTACATAAGTCAGTCTATCTGACCTTCTACCTCCGTTCGCCACAGGGACTGATTATTTGTAAAATCGTACTAGGCACAGTAGCCAGGTCTGTGCTAGAAAGGTAGCTCGCATAAAATGCAACTTTTTTTGATGTCAGACTAAAACGAAACTAAGGCAATCAGGAGGTAAAACAAAGACGAAAACCTAAGGCGAGTAGGTAAAGATGAAAAAGACTCAACGGAAAATGGATAGATATCTTATAAGATTTGATTCTTATGATACATATCTACTAAAATCGAAAATAAAAAATAGGAGTCTATCTTTCACGAAGAGAGTTCTGTCTTTATTTTCTGAGGTTGAGATTTAGATAGTTAGACTTTCCAGCTTAAAAAGAGTCCTTTTCAATCAAATAAAGATGGGAATGTCAGTACCTTGATCACTCATCTTATCTGTAAATAAGAATTTTTTATGAAAAACTTTGTGATTGTGCTCGTTAATCCAACAATAGTCTTCCCTTACTATTAGCGGGTCCGCTGGATATGATTCTTTCCTATGGATTTTTTTCGCCTTATTAAATTCTATTAATAGTAATAGAATACTTGCAAGAGTGGATGTCAGGAACAAGCGCACGAAAGAAATCCCCTCTTCCGCTTAAGGCACCGAAAGTCCCACAGCTAATATCAATAGCAGTTGATTCAAGGGAAGTTATTTAGTAAGCTATGGGGGCTTCCAATCACATACAACTTTTTCTGCAATTAAGGTCAATTCTGCCTACCTAAAGTAGTGAAGAACCTGATTCAAAGAATCTGGTAGGAATTTAGAGAGAAGTCATGAAATGAAGAATGGAGCTAAGTTTCTCTTATGGCCATTAACCAACATTATTGCTAGCTTGGCCAATTCTTTCACCACATTATCAGATTTGATTTTACACAGAAAACAAATTTGCAAAGCCAGAGAGCTTTAGGGCAAGGAAGTGAAATTGTTGATGCGCCTGCTCCTGGTGCTGTCGAAATGGTAACCTTTTGCCCATAGCTGGAACTGGAATCAAAAAAGCTATTTTAGGATCTCAGTTATTAGTCAAAATGGGTTTGTTAACTTTTGCACCTATATGGAGCATAAAAAAAGCAATTTTAAGGGTCCCTCTCTTAGGGAAATTTGGTCGATGTACTTTTTTACCCCTAGTGGAGCATCCAAGGTTCGTAGCATTGAAGACTAAGAGGCATTACTCCTATCGACACTGCTTCCCTTCCTCTATAGCCATAGTTCATGCTTGGATTCCTACCTTACTCTTTGACGGCTCAAAGGAACGAACTCGTAGTCCCAAGGTAAAGCCCTTACCGCTCCTTGACGTCAAACCTTGATGGCCTTAGCCTTAATAATTAATAATAAGAACGCACTCGAAGTCCCTAGTAGTCCTAAGGCAAAAGAGGACTTCATCAACAGATTGATCGAGATTCGGATTTTTGTACCGGGCATGTACTGAGGGTAATGTAAATACGGGCTTTCAAAGAGCTCTTCTCGCATCTTCTGTTTAGGTCACCGATGTTTTAGCTTTATTTAATAAAGGGACTTGGACTAGGAGTGATCGTCCCCAGGGAACTCCAATACTGCTTACAAGACCGCAATCAGTTCAGCCTCCATACTGATCTTAGATCACTAACTCGTGTGATAAGGCGGTGTGGGACTTTCCTCATTCGAGAACGCTACACGACTTGTGTGTAAAATGTGTAAAAGTACCAGAAAACTACCACAAAATTAGGAGAATCAGGCTAAGCCTGCTATCGAGTGACTAGGCGCGGGAAGAAGAATTCGGTATTTCCACTACCACTCGTGGCATAAGGGCAGAAAACGCGATAAGCCCTGTTTTGGCTAGTCTGCGTGCTCATGCTTTCATTTCCACCTATAACTCCTACGCGCGCTAAAGCAAGGCAAGGCGGGAAAGCCTTAATTTAATGCGATAAGCGCGGTTGCAGTCCTTGGTTAAGGACAAAGGCGGTAACAGTGCGATCTTCCCTCTCGTCCGTTAACGCCGGAAGGCAATAAGTCGGACTCACGATAAAGAGAGAAATCCCACTCCCAAGCCCAAGGCAAGAGGCTTAAATCCAGGAGTCAAGTTTAAGTCAACGCATGAGAATGAGTGGATTAAGGACCAACAATCAGGGGTCCACCCTCAGAATTAGCCGAAATTTCTTTTCCAATAAGTTAGATTAAGGACCGGAAAGAAGAGATCCTACTTGTCTTCAATCCGATGCTGAATTTTCGTAGCCTTTTATTAGACAAGGGCAAGACCCTGACGCTTCGTTTTTCATGCTTTGTTGGGGAAATGCTTTAGTAGATCCCACTTGTAATTTAGCACAACCCCACCTTGATTTTCTTTCTTTGTTTTGCTTCATTTGCCCAACCAATCCAAACCAATAGTCAAAGGTAGATCCTAAAGCGGAATTAGCTTTATTCGTTGGGAAGATCTCCTCCCACCTTCTCTTACCTTAGTTAGGTAGGGCTTCTATTGGTAGAGGCTAGGAAGTCTTAGTCCCCATACTCTTTTGTTGAGGGCTTTAGAAGGAATACATTTGGGAATACTAAGCGAACTCCCACTTTCGAATGAGTAGTTTTAACTAGCCCTTCGACTTACTAGGGCTTAATAGTCAGACTAAGGGAAGGCACGGGCTTTAATTTAATGTGTTAAGGTAAAGCGGCTACGATAACGGACTCCTTGCCCTTTTGGAAGCCTATTTATGAAGAACTTATTAGATAATCAATCACTTCACTCTAATATAGATTAGCTTTCTCTTTTTCCAATTCGAGATTCCCTTTATCTGTCAAGCCTAACCTGCTCAATTACCCTTTAAGTTTTAGATAAAGGCCATCCCCTTATAGACAAAGGAGCCCGAAAAGCCTTCCGTGCTTAAACCAACCCCATTCTCAAGCTATCAATACAATAAGAGAAGTTCGACTCATTCCATCGCGTGTAAATCGAGCCTTGGACTTAGTTTTATTTAGTTTAATAAAGTTTTCGAAGCGCGTAAATGGATTAGCGGAAAGTCTCGAGACTGGCTCTAAAGTGAGTCAAGAGGTATTTTCTAGGGCGTGACGTAGAAGCTCTTTCAACAAGTGAGAAAGAACGTTTGGGAGCATTTCCCAGGGAGAGGAGAAAGAGAAGAAGTAGCCCATTAAATGCCGGAAAGCATCCTCCTTCTTCCTTAATGTCCGATAGACAAATGATAAATGATATCTAAATAGGCAGGTTTCTCGACAGCCAGTTGAAAATTGGCATGACTGATGACAAAGACTTTCTCTTTTCTTGTTATTAGGGCCGATCGTCGAAGCTTCTAAACCCACTAATAGGCGAGAAAGTGATGCTAACACTAACAAACAAGCTTCAATCTAGCCCATGCTTTTGCTTTTTTTGTTCTCTGATGCTTAGCTTAAGCTGAAGGGCGAATGTTTCCGGCGTAGCGGGAAGAGGAAGAGAAGGTCTCTTTCCCACATCTACTTGATTACCATTAAGGAGGAAGTGAAGCAGACGAATCAGCCTAAGCCGATTACTAAAATATGTGGAATTATTCTAGTTGAGGCAGCTACTAGTTGTTCTCAAACTTGGTCGATAGCCCCTAAAAAATAAATTGCACGAAGTCCGATCGAGGAGTGGAATAGGAGCAGAATCCCCTTGGAGGAACGAAGCCCTATTAATAAGTATCTAAAATGCGTCTTTGATGCCCGGAATCGGTAGCGAAGGGATAGAACGCCGCCCAGCTCTTTAGCTTTTTATCCCCTTGCACCCTACTCAATCTCTTCATGCTCAGAATGCCTTTAAGCCAGAATCCACTTTCTAGTTAGGCAAGCAAACCGGATGATCCATAGTACACCTTTCTAAGTATTAAGTATAGCAACAACCTGCCTGAGAAGCTCTTTCTTTGCCCGATGCAGCCTTAGAGGTGATGAGCTTTTTTCTTACTTATAATAAAATAATTATCAGGCCTTCTATGAGCCAACAATTCTGAACGTACCTTCGTCTTTATTTCCTTTCTAAACTCTCGTTACGCTTCCGAATTTCGCTATTCTAACTGCTGCGAAACCTAGAGAAGGACCATGGATCACAGCTTGAATCTGAAACATATAAATCTCTCATCTGGCAAGGTAGGAATTTGATCATGAAAATTAGTGGTCCACATCGGATCAAGACCCACGTGGATTGGCTTGCTTCCTTGAGAAGACAGTCGTAACCATCAGGAAGTTGTTCTCAAAGCCTCCATAGACAGGTGGCAGCTTCCCATGCAAAGCTTAATCGTTAAGTTTTGTCAATAACCGTTTTTACTTAAGGGGGGAAAGTCTAGAGATTTCCACCTCGATTTTACGGTTGTAAAAACTATCCGCTTTAGGTGGTAACCATACGGACACCACCTCTTGACCTCTTGTCTTGTCTTGGGTTGAGAGAGCCTTGGATTGCTTTCGGCTAGGAACTTTCTAGCTTAAAGATGGTCTTCCAGGCCAGGCACTTTCCTCATTAAAAAGCGAAAGAACAACAGTCTCATTTCTAATTAGGAAAGAACCTAGGGCAATCACTCTTTAAGAAGGTGCTCCGGGGAAGGAGGTGCATTGACCTTGTCAGTTCATAACCATTTCTTGTCCATGGGGGACTTGGGCAAAAAAAAAAAGCATCTTTGGGCGTAGGGAAGCCCTTCGCCTTCGCTCGTTCGTCGCTAGTCTATTGTATTTTCAATCGCATTTTTTTCTCCGTGTGGCTACAGGAAGAATGAATGGAAAAGTGGTGTAGATTCTACCCGTCAAGTCTGTCTTGTCTAGTTATTTGGTAAGCAATGCTTTGAATGTCGGAACGTACGTGGGAGTGGAAGGGTTGCGCCTTCTATCGTTCGATCAATCCTCTCTCTTTAACCTCGGAACATAGGGTCTTTCTTCTCCTCTGGTCGTCAAGATAGATCTTCTTGCACTCCGCTTCTCCCGATTTCTTCAATCAAACTCTTTCTTCTTCGGTGGGGCTCTTTAATGGATGAAGGGTAAGCGAACCCCGCTCTGGAGCTGGGGTTCAACTTTCTTCATAGTCGATCAAGTTGGTGCCTTTTCACTTGTGTACGTAACCGCGAAACGTACTCGCTCAGGAGAGACAAGATATGGAAGATTTTCATTCTACGCGCTCGGTCCGAACATCAAAAGAAGATGAAAATTGGCTCAGCGCAAATCACTATCTTCTTTACAACGATAGCTTACTAAAAGTGAAAAAGGGATATGGGAGTCACCCATAAACCGTGTGGGAGTCCTTTGTACCAGTTAGGAAAAGAAAAGTAGAAGCGTGAGCTTTCATAGACAAAGGCAAGTCAGATTCAGCCTTCATTTCCTTCTATGGGTCTTAGTGAGATAGATCCCATCAAGGTAGCAAAGGTAATAAATAATACCTACTTAAAGTGCTGGAAGCGCATAGGACCATCACGCGAGTTGGGAGTTCACTACAAGCGCATGAAGGAGGACCCTCTCGCCTCTCATAAAAGCAATAATATTTTCTCATCTAAGATCATATCACACCAATGGGGAAGTAAGGAAGCGAAAGCTGGAAAAAAAAAATAAATGAATGTGCGGCCAGAGGGATGGGCTCATTCGACTAATCAGAGATCCCTGCCTGGTCCAATAGAAGAAAGCAGAGTCAAGGGGATAGGTACTTTGAACAGCTATCTATCCCGCATTCCACCAGCAAACCAGCCAGCAAGTACGCTCGAACCTCGTTCTATCAAAGCAGCAAGTAAACTCAAAGTGATGAGCTTGAAAGACGCTTACTTAAGAGCATAGGCTAGGCAAGGAAGCTCTCCAACAACTCTCAAATACTCGACGCCCTTTTCACGCTTAACATGGGAAAGAGATAGGGGTGGTAAATAAAGAGGGGAGGACAGTCATTCATGGAAATGAAATAGGATATGCTGTCAAACTTGGTTCCTCGCCAACTGGCACTATCAATACTGGAAACTTGTTTAATACATTCCCCTTTTATTGTAAAGGCCTTTTTTTCTTTTCGATTCCGTGTGAATTTCATTTCCAGTTGGAGTTGCTTTGCCCTTTGAGCCAGTGGGAGACATAAGAGAATCTCTTGCCTTCTATAAAAGCAGTTCATTTTCATTGCATTTTGAGAAAAAGTCCATCAAGTTCAAGTTCAGTCCTACGTTCCACCCTGCCGAGGGAAAGGGAAAAGAGGGAGTCCTATGACAGACGGTCTTTTAGTTGGAAGTTTATAAGGCGAAGGAGGATATATACCCTTCAAAGGAGTTGGAGAGCGTCGAAGTTCTAATCTTACTATTCTTACCCTCGTTACGGTGTGACGGATAAATCCCAATATACTTTTGTCTCACAGTTCTTGTTCACCTGATAGTATACTCGTATCAGTAGTTGTCCCACGAAAGCCATATGAGTTGTGAATGAATAGTTTCATTCTTGGCGGCAGTATTCGTTCCCGTGGTTGCATTTCCTTTTTTTTTTCCTCGAATGACTGCTAGCAAGTCAATTGTGATAGAGCTCACAGACGCCAAACCTAAGGCGCTTTCAAAAGCATCAGTAGACGCAGAAAGAGATCTGCGGTGTAAAGGTTGCTATCGCTTGAAGCTTCCTATCGCCTGCTATCGACAGCCTGGAATGAAAGGGAGGGCACCGACTAGCCAACCAGAAATGCTGGACCAAAGAAAACTAATTACCTTCTCGCTACCCGTTTACTCTTCTTTCAGAGGTCGGCAAGAAAAGATCAGTTTAGGGTGCGGTGCCTATAAGGTAAGAGCTTACGGGGAAGGAGAGAAAAGGAAGGACCAGAGAAGTAAGAGCGTCTACAGCTTGAATCCGGGAGAAAGGGGCTCAAAAGTGAAGGTAGTCCGACCGAACTAGGTTGGGTTTGACGGCTGGTGGTATCATATATAAGATCAAGCTTGCATAAAGGAGTGAGATGTAACTAAGAGAGTCGCACCCTCTTTCTGCACACCTATAGAGTTAAATAAAGTTGAACTCACTAAAACGATAAACACTTCATAAGAATGAGTAAAACTTCATAAAGACCTCTGGGACAAGAGAATACAGCAGCCCCAATCATGCTATTGAAGCCTTATGCTTTACACATGCGTAGCGGGTCTGTACGTACTACTAGTCTTTATCTTTAAGGAAAATCTTTCTTTTCGTAAGTCAGCAATGGTTTAATAATCCCATCTTTCAGAATTAACAAAGGATTGAGTCAATCTTTGTTCAGCATCCCCCTGTGACAATAAGATGCTCGAAAAGCACATTTACACACTTTTCTAACGTGCGTTGAGCATGGTGAGCAAACGAAGAAGGTGAAGACCTATGCTTCTTTATAAATATAAATAATGGCGAGTTTCTTCCTGCCGGAACATGGCTCGTTCAGTCACTTCACGCAGACTCATTCGATGCGGAGTCACTCGCTGAATAAAGTGCGAATTGTTGTCGGGCATTGAGAAGGAAGGACGCTTTCAAATAGATAAATCGACGAGTGTAGCCCATGCCGGATTAATCGTATTCTGGCCCCTACTCGTTGTATCCCGGGTAAAGGGAATCGTCAAAAAGAGCGAGACGGAGCTTAACCTGAGTCTCGGTTCTCAATCGAATGAAATCCATTCTTCTATCGAAATGAATACTAGATTTCCTGAAAGATAAGATACCACAGCTTTTGAAAGCAAGTCTTCGTAGTTCTCCTCTTAAGGGAATGAGTGCAGGAGGAAATCGTTTCCGCCACGTAATTTATCCGGGTGATTCCCTCTTTCGTCAGATCAGAAATTGTTGAAGAAACAACAAGATCTTTGGTTGTGTGGGATCTTTTCCCCTTTCGTTATGAAGCAAATGAGAAATCGATAGTTTTGTTCGCTTTTTTTCTTTCATATTTTGTCTTTTTCGAGCAAGGAAGAATCTCCCTCACGGGGGAAAGGAAATTTCTCACTATTCTTTTTTTATTCGCCCAGACGGTGCGGCTGTGTCCTTGGTTTTTTTTGTTTTCGTTTTTAAGACAGGCATGGTTCTTTCTGCAAAGTTCTGTCTTTGCTTTGACTCCTTGAAGCCCGCCCGAACCGACTGACGTCTTAGTTTCGTTTCCGGGTTTATGGATTGGATTCAGTCAGCGTCGGAGAATCTCATGCCATCTTCTTGTAGAGGACATCTTCGTCTAAGAGTCCGTCTTCCCCAGAAAAGTGAAAACTCACCCTGTATTCCATGCAGGGAAACAAGCCATTGGCTGCAAGTTCATTTACTGGACCAATTCTGGAGTTAACTCTGTGAGTGGTTTTTCAATAAAAAGGCAAGCTTACCGCGACTTTGTTCTGATGAAACCAAAGAAAAAAGAGGATGAAGAGAAATGGTCGATTTCGTAACAAAGAAATAAAAATTTCTATTTGAAACTTTTTGTCTAGTCAATCAATGAAAATATCGAAGTAGTTTGCTACAATGAGACCTGAGGATTACGAAAAAATCACCCGGTTGATTGAATATGCTACTGACAGTCAGGCAGGCATCCCATTCAATTGGGCTTGACATTCCCTTGAAGTGAAGATATCTGATTTGACTGTGGCTAGGAAGCAAGGACTGATGCCTTTAATTTAAAGAAAAGCGGATTTCTTTCTTGACTTTTGATGATCGGAATACGAATGAAATGGACTCCAAGTTCGAAATTCGTTTTGATCAACCTTGATGGATGCCTCAGAAGCGGAACTATTGGATTGAAATCGACGAATTGCGTTTTGAAACGTTGCAAAAGATCTCCCCCCTTCAATGAGAATTGTGAAATCCCAAACTGCGTTCTGGAAAAAGTAATTCTTTGGAAAAGCCCGATTCTCTTTGTCTTCGAGCTTTCATTCTTCGCAATTAGTTGATCCATAATGAGAGTCTTTTTTGAAGAATGGTTCGGGTAGAAGGTTCTCTTCAACCCGAGATTCTATCGTAGTGCGTCACCAACTGGGAAAAGGCTACTACAATTGGTGGGAGTATTCACTGAATGGAGCGAGATTCTATCCAGAAAAACTTTTCTGCCTTGAAGCTCGCCTACCCGGGTCAATTATGGGCGCAAACGAAACGAGAAGAAGCCAAAATGAAAGAAAGTTTTTCTCCATTTGTCTGTCAGAAGAAGGCCTGCCTGGGACTTTCCTTCCATACTCTCTGATCATAAAGGAGACTGGCTCTAACGCGGTAGAAGGGGAAATGGTCGCGTGGTTGGCTAATCTCGGAGTCGAATGCCGAATAAAAGGAGTTAGTGCCTTACTAAACTAAGAGAATCGAATCTTCTACTTCCGAGTCGCCAAACAGAAACTACATCCATCGAGTCAAGTAATTCGCTATCTAACATTGTTACGCCGACTGGCGACGTCTCCGGCATAAATGCAAGGCCAATGGCTCAAAGGTAAGCCCGGGTTCAGCAAGGATTTTTTTATTCTATTTTATTGTGAGTGGGACATTAAACGCTTTCTTTTATTTCAATTTGGAGTTTTTAGTGATAGATGGAGGATCTTCCAACCTTTTCACAATTACAGTTCCCTGCTGATTGCCTAACTTCGGTTTCAAGGCTCACAAAATACCACGATTCAAAGATCCCAGATCTTCAAATTCGCTTTCCCTCATCGAGTTCAGGGACAAGGCACATGGGCTCGAACACTTCTCAACTCAAGCCAGACTCGCTTTTCTTGCCGATTTGGATTTGCGAACTATTATGGACACGCGGAGCGTGGCATTTCCTTTTAAAATCGAGCTTCCCCGATCCAAGGAGAGATTCATGAGTAGAGGAAGAGAAGGAATTTTTACGCTACGATGAAGCTTCTCGGGACTTCTCTTTTCTTCATGATAGAAACGAAGGCCTTGTTTAGCCATTATAGTGGAGTTGATCCAGATGTCAGCAGAAGTGGAAAACGGCTCTTCTGCTCAGAAACGAAATGGTTTACTTCAGTCGAATCCGCCTCGTAATCGGGAGAGAGAGAGATCCGCATAAACATTGAAGACTGACGAATAGGTTTTGCAAAAGTCATCCTTTTTTCGTCAGTCTTTGCTAAGAGAAGAGTTTCTATACGTCCGAAGGTAAAATCATGAAAGGAAAAAGCCTGGGGCTGATCCGCATTCAATTTCACATCACTCGAAGTCGCACGTATCAGAAGAGGAGGACGACTTCTGTTTTTCCGCCGCAATCGAAAGATATTCTCTCTCGCATAGAATAGAGTATGAAGAATCTGGGACTCTTTCTTTCAAAGTATCAAGACCGGGCCTTGTCTGATAAAAATTTCTTCCGAAAGGCATGGGAAGACGGACTCTTCCGGAAAATTGTAAAAGGCGCTGTTGCCAGTGGAGATCGATGGGATCTACGCCCTTTTTCATTCGAGTCCGTATCGCCGTGGAGCAAATGCCACTTCTTCCCGTCGCACCCGTCTTCAGGACGATCGTCTCACCCTCCGAGTTGTTGATGGCTCAATATTCACAGTGTCTCCGACAAAGAGCACGAGACCGTCAGCTTCAGTTCTGAGGAAAGTGGAAAAAAGGCAGAAGTATCCGGGCAAAAGATTCAATTCATTCTTTATCAAGTCGCGTGAAGAGCATTGATCTTCCACAAAACTGCCTCAAGTTTTCTCTCGGCCACTACAGGGAAAATTTATCCTCTATACTGTCGGAGATGGATTCTGAAGCCAGGTGGTAAATTGAATTGAATGGAAATGAACTACAACGAAATGGTTGGAGCAATAGGGCCTGGACCCGAAACTGGGCAGTGAATCGGAAAATAGAAATAGAATATTAAATTAGTTCTGTTCTCGAAGTTTGTCCGTTGGTGTAACTAACTTAAAGATAGACAATTGAGGACTATAAAAAAAGACAGTATACCTCGACCCTAAGAACGTCAGGAATAAATACGAAGAACGTCAGGAGATTAATAATTTATATTTAATTAATAAGCCTTTTTATTTCCGAGGAAAATGGACAGCAAAGCACAGGGCTCGGCACTCAAACTGTATAGGTTTCCGCATTCGGTAAACTAAATCCTTTCCCCGCGCATTGGCCTTGTCGACGATTTTTCGCTGAAAGAGTATAACAGATTCCTCGAACAATGTGATATCTCACACTTATTAAATCTTTAACCCTTTCTCCCCTTACTAAAACTACACAATGTTCTTGTAGATGTTGTTGTATAATAAGCAGTCATTTCAGTTTACGAGGTGAATCGTGCTGACGCAACTGAAGGAAGAGTATAACCAATTGATCTACCATAATATATTTTTAAAAAGGAAGGCTAATAGAAGCCGATTAGATCTGTGGAATCGGGGTAAACTCCACTCTATGAATCCTATAAGAATAGAGGTAAAAGGGACAGGGAGAACCTTTCCGGCAATACGGATTCCATATCCAAAATGCTCTACAGGAACCTTCGATATCCAATCA
>Ga0209795_10000681_pt1 | contig 24485 bp, 33 predicted proteins | sample AgamicOrMarz_FD_187166 | JGI IMG/M metagenome (GOLD analysis project Ga0209795, IMG submission 187166) | Agave microbial communities from Guanajuato, Mexico - Or.Ma.rz (SPAdes) (version 2) | ecosystem: Host-associated > Plants > Phyllosphere > Phylloplane/Leaf | place: Guanajuato, Mexico...
CGTATTTCTCTTTATATTTGTCGGCAAGATACGTTTGGAAAGTTTTCGGGACCCATTCAGCGATAGGAAGCGTGTTCCAATCGGTTGCTTTCGTTTTAGTCATTCGCTTTCCTCCTTCTCGAAATCGGGCAAATACACCGGCACTAACATTTCTTCGACGTGTGCGTAATTTTCGTCGTCTGAATCATCGCTACTTAAATACGTGAATAGCTTGCCGTCGCTGATTCGTCTGAGTTTGTCGCCTTTTTTGAGGTGGTTCATTCCGACTCATCCTCTTCGACTACTTCGTAACTAACTCCCAACGTATCAAGAAGCGTTTCTAGTGAAACTTCTTTTCCGTCTAATTCGATTGATATGGCTTCGTACCCCGGACAGCCAGGATCTCCGCAGTCATATCCGCTTTGTTTTAGTTTAATTTTCATTCCGATTCCTCCTCTATATAAAATCCGTGTAAAACTGCGTCACAGTAGATAGGGATATTTCTTTCGGGATCAGACGATAAGAAGGTTGATATCTTTCCGCCCCAGTATTCGTGAGGTATTCCGCGGATTTCTTTTTCGCCTAAAAAGTTACGCGTATTTAATAACTTTGCTTTGCTCCAACCACGCGCTAAGTCCATCAAGTCGTCAGCCACGTCGCGCGGTAATCTTGGTCTTTCGTTCATTCTCATTTCCCCTTTCGTTATTCTTTTATATTTAAGATCCATCGTCCTAATAGATAGTCAAGTGATTGAATAATCACGATGACTCGCATTTGTGCGAAAGTACTTGACGTCAGTATCTTTATTGCTATTATTCTAATTGCTATTTTACGTATTGCTATTATTACACTCCGCCCAGGACATACGATGCGTAGTATGCGTAGGACATATCACCGGTAGTATGCTCTGGACATACTAAGCGTCATATCAACGTTTCTTCTTAGTTGAGTATGCGGAAAAGTCAGGTGTAATAATCTCTCCGAACTCATCTACGATATAGCCATCCGGTGTAACTCGCGGACAGAAACTCGGAAAGTACCACTTAAATCGCTTTGTACCTTCGTAGTGGCCTGTCGTTCGAATAATTCCATTAGTCTCGAGTATCGACGCCAGCAAGTTAATGCGGTTACGATCAACGCGTAAATGCTGCTGTATTGATTCGTAGTTGAGGAAACAGGCGCCGAATCTATCGCTATCTGTTCCGTCTGGCTTATGTTGCTTACCGTCGATATACGATTGGAGCAAGAAGTAAAACGCCACTACATCGCGAATCTCCGGCTTTCTCTTATAATCTGCGTATGCTACATCATAAGCTTCATTTATGATTCTCGGAAATACTTTGCGCATGAGTTCTCGGTTGTAAATTTCGTAGCCGACTCCGCTATCAAGTAAAATCGATTTGTCGTTAGGCTGCGGTTTACGTGGCGGCTGATTATCGTCGTTCTTAAATGCAACGACATTACTCAAACGAATCACCTCCGGTTTAATTCAGCGAAAACTAACGCCTCTAACGGATAATATCCGCGAGCTTCGAAAAGTGGACGTTTGCTTCGAAAGTTTTTCGCTTATAACTTAACTTACGAAATTAAAATCCATCTCGCACGGGATTTTCGAAAGTTTTTTCGCTGTTACTGTATCAGACGATGTCAAACTCGTTTTGGTACAAAGTTTTTTTCGCTTACACAGGATATTATGCCGATAGATATAAACCTCGCGCATATTCTCCTAAAGTTTTTCGCTTATATTGTGTTAGACGATCTCGAAACCGGAATTGTACAAAATTAACCGAAAAGAATTTCTGCATTCTCACGCATAGATTCGATACGTTCCTGACGCTTCATTTCTTCCGTAGCAATACGATAGTCATGCGCTTTGTAATAACATACTCCGTAGAAATAACCGACCATGTCACGAACCTTACGCTTCTTACGTACAACTTGCTTAAACGCTGATACAGCAATATCCGTTAATGTTCTTTCGCTCAAATCATCGCCAGTGTGCTTATTAACTTGTTTAACCGCCATTGCGAACTTGTTCCAGTATGTTTCTATTTTGATAGCGTTATTTATGTAAGGTTTAACAGTTTGAACGAATTCACTCGGTACAAATTCATGTGTGTATGTAGCGTCTAAATCTTCGGTATTTATCTCTTTTGGTTCGTGATTATAACGTTGTTTATTATTTATAGATTTTGTATTCGGAATGCTTTTGTATTCTAGCTCCCTGTTTTTGTCCTCCTGGGACCCCGTATCTTGTACTCGTTTTTCCTGTACGACCTCTTCCGCCGCTACTTTCTCAACCGGCATAATCTGAACGAAATTAGCCGTCTGGTGCATCGTAGAACTACGCTTAGTCGCGATCACATTAACGCAACCTAATTCCGCAAGCTTCTTCAGCCAAATTCCGATCGTGTCCGCTTTTTTGACGCCAAAGAAGTCGGCAATCACACGTTGCTTCTTAAACGATAGACCGAAATGCACACGGCTGTTATCGCGTAAGAAGTCAAGTAGACGTACCAACTTCGTTTTCATGTTCGGACGCAGGTCGCTTTCTTCAATCGTTTTAACGTGCGCATTAACCGCTTCGCGCATTTCTGACATTGATTCAAACGTTGCATAGTCCGCTTTATTTACTTTATCTAACACTACCTCGATCGCATTTTTCGCCATTTTCCATCATCCTCCGATTTGATTCGGAACATAAAAAGACGCCTGTTATCGTAAAATGACGATAAACAGACGCCTGAAAAATGCGTTAAAATCCTTGCATACTATAAGAATATACGGTATAATAAACGCGTATACTAATTATAGTTATTACAAGGTTCCAGTCGAGGTTGTTTATCGTGCTAGTGACACGATTTACACGGTCGAAGGTGTTGGTAGCACTTTTCGATCCGCTGGTTCCTTTTTATTTCATCCGATTCGCTTTTGTTATCCTAAATATACAACGTACGGGCAATTTTGGCAAGTACTTATACGAAAAAAACGTCCGCATTATTGTGGACGTTTTTGTATGTCGCTATATAACTTCTTAAAATAGTCTTCTATTGCAGTATTTAATAGGCGAGTTTGCGCGCCTTTACCTTCTCCGATAATAGCTTCGTTAATCATTTCTCGCAAGTCGTCACGGATCCAAAACGTCAGCTTCGAATGCTCATCTTCGAATTTCTTCGGCTTAACTTTTCGCTTCTGTTCCGCCTTGATCGCTTTCTTAATATCCGCCAGACTAACTTCCGGCGTACCTACGAGTTCTTCTCTCGCAGTCTGCTTATCGCCTTTCTTCGCTTCATCTATTAAAATTTTCGCCACCGACTTATCCATCGAATTTAAATGAGCGTAATCTGCTTTCGTTAATTTCGCTTTCTCCTCGGCCGCCATCGCCTTAATTTCCTCAATCGTTAACTTTTCCGACACGACGCATCAACTCCTCGTAAAATGGTTTATATTCCGATATGGCCGCCGTCAACTCGGCGTTATCTTCGAATCCGTTCAGCGAAATTCTACCCGTGGCCGCCTTGCGCCGTACCACTTGCGGAAACACAATATCGCTATATTTATCGCCTATAATCTCGGCAAACGCTTTGCTGTCGCTTCGGCGGCCGTCTATAAGATTACGCAGGACTCCCGCTACTTTTAGCGAATCATTATAGTGTATCTGCGCATGTGCCACCGTCTCTAAAAAGCGATCGATTGCCGTAAACGCCCACTTGGACGATTCGCACAAAACTACCACGTAATCTGACGCGCACAGGCTGGCGATAACAGGCTCGCCGAGGCTTGGCGGCGTATCTATAATTACGTAGTCATAGTCGTCCTCTACGTGGCTTAAAACGCGTCTGAGCACCATGTTCCAATCGTTAGGATGTTCCGTATATAAATGACGTGCGAGCAGCGCCAAGTAGTCGTCGCTAGGCAATACGTGAAGGTAGTCGGTTGCCCGATATATGTATTCGTTAGGATTGCCCGCCTTGATCGCTTCTAGTACCGTGCGGCCTTCGAATTCTTCGATGTCTAATTGCGTAAGTAAGTCGGTCAAATTGGCCTGCGAGTCCATGTCGACAGCTAGAACGCGATAACCTTCCTGCGCCAGCATCCACGCTGTAATTCCGGCTGTGGTCGTCTTGGAGCTTCCGCCTTTTTGAATTCCGAATGTAATTTTAATCGCCATAATAACACCGCCTTTTCGTTTTCTATATTATAACATGTACATTTACGGAAGTACAACCGTATTTATTAACGTCCGCATTTTCGTTGTTGATTACGTAGATTAACTTAGGTTCAACTAGCTTTTTCGGAAGTTTACCGTTGTTCAACCTAAGTTGACTTATGATACGGATATATTAAAATAGGTGTTATAGACAATCGAAAGGAGTTTTGCGGATGGGGCTAAGAGAAGGATTATCAGCGAAAGGTTATATCGAAAAAACCAAGCCGAGAGGGTTCGTTTATTTCGTAGACACCGACGGCCAAGTAGTCGCCAAAACTTGTCGTCAATGTGGCGAATTAAAACTAGCGAAAGAGTTTCACAATAAAGCAGACGGCTTAGGAGGCCTCGGTCCGTATTGTAGGGTTTGCGTTTCGGGGCGTGATCGGGAGTATTACGATAAAAATAGAGAACGATCAAAAAAGGTTAAGTATGCGTATTACCGCCGAAAGAGAGCCGAGCAGCTTTCGCTCAATTTATTCGATGATAACGATTAACACGGCGGCCATCACGGTCGCTTTTTTTGCGCAAAAAAAAAGACGCCAGTCAAGGCGTCGTTATCCGTTTTTAACAGCAGTTTCATACTGACTGAATATGTTCATGTATTCCTTTTCTAATTCAAGTATTTCAGGATGTGTTTCACCGTAGCCTTTTACTTCATATAAATACATTTGCTTATTATAGTTATCTTTTAGTAAAGTCATTAACTGTGTTTTATTCATTTTGAACATCTCCCTTTGTTGTTATAGTAGAGTATATGCAAAACAACAACGTTTATGACTACGTAAATGAAATTATTTATGCGGACGTTTACAGAGCCTATCCAATACGTATAGAGATATCTTTCGGAGGTTGTGGTTTCGGCTTAGTCATCGCAATAAGCTGTGCCACATCTTTCGTTTGAATAATCCGCACATACTCACTGCTCACGTTATATTTATGGTCGGCGATAATCCAAACGAGAGGGAACGCTTTTACTTTGAACGGCAGGCACTCACGCCATAACTCCGACCTTGCGAACGCTTCATACCGCGCAATCTTCTGTTGCATGACTTTCGCCGTGTATTGCGTATTTTGCACCTCTACGAAGAAGGTGGATCCACGCCATTTCATAATTATATCCGGTCTTACATCTACGTTAGGAAATTGTGATTCAACAGCGAAATGCTTCAGGTCCTTTTCGCCATAGCCACGTAATTGAAGGTAGAAATCGGTGATTTTAAGGAAGTGGTCGACTTTCTGACCGTTGGTTTTAATGCGGGCAGGTTTCGGAAAGTAAACGTAAGGCTGACGGTTAGTATCAGCCTCTATATAGCCGCGGTCGCGCAGCCGTTTCAGTACGTCGTTAGCGTTGAGGGCTTTCTTTTTCGTATGGCCGAAGAACAACTCGGCTACTTGGTCGCGTGTCATTGCGCGGAATTGTTGAAGCGTAGAGATTATTTCGAGGTCACGTTTTTTCATTCGGATTCATCCTCCCAGTTTTCATCGTCTTGCCCGAAGATATTATCGGTGAGTTTTTTGAGGTCCGGCTTTACTTCCTGTGCTGGCGTTACATTTGTCGCAGACTTAGGCGCTCGCCAATAAACGTTGAGAAGCTCTTTCGCCACGTCTAAATCGAGGTATGGCGCTTTGAGTTCGGTATTCTCGCCACGGAAGTCGATTATAAACTGACCGCTTTTCGTTAGCTTCTCTGCGCCAGGCGTTTCGAGTATCTCAGCGCTAGTTTGATTGCGGACTTTAAAGCCCATGCTTACGTCAAGGCAGTCGCGAAGGGTAGTATCGATGACTTTATGCGAAGGGCGCTGCATCGATAGGATAGCGTAGATTCCAAGCGCACGGCCCATCGCTACGAGTTCGATTAGCTTGGCGTTGAGTTGTTTGTCGTCGCGCAGCATTACGTATTCGTCGATACACAATAGAATGTAAGGTTTGCGGTGCTCTTTCGGTAGTTTGTCGATGTGGTCAATTCCGAAGACTTCGAGTAGTTTAGTGCGGTCTAGCATTTCGGCGTGTAATTCGTCTAGGATACGATTGGCGCCGCGCTTATCGCTTTCGAGTGCTTGCGTATGTTGGATATTGCGGAAGAGGTGAAACTCAGACCGTTTACAGTCGATGAGATACAGCGAAAGTTCTGACGGCTTTTTCGTAAGGATGAGTGTAGTTAGTATAATACGAAGGATGGACGACTTACCGGAGCCAGGAACGCCGCCGATGACCGCATAAGGATTCGTAACCATGTCGTAGGTGAACCATTGGCCGCGCTTATCCTTACCGCAAACGATCGGCATTTTCTTGCCGTGGATCTTGCGCATGAAGTCGCCGTAGTTATAATCGATTGTTTCGTCGTTGCTGCGATTGAACAACGTCAGTGTGAAAACCTTATCTTCGCCACCTAACTCAATATTACCGCCGAAAGCCTGCCGAAATACATACTCACGTTTACGGAGCTCATCTGGCGAAAAACCCAACGGAAGTGAAAACACATACGTAAATGTTTCCGATTCAGTGTTCGGTCGCATATCAAGTAGGCGAGGGTACTGGCGGATTTGCTTGCCGCCGCTGTTCTTGTGAGCGATATAGATGCCGCCTGCATTGAACGCTCGTTTTAACGCTCTACGCGCCATTCTCAGCGTTTTCTTTTGCGTTAGATACGTACGTATACTCATCCGACTAACCTCCATAGAAACGCCATGAGAAAGCCGAAGAATGTGACGGGCATTAAGACGTTAGCAGCGCCTGCGATTAGTTCGGCCGCTTGGGACGCGCCTCGGCTGGCGAAGTGATTTTCGAGAAGGTTGGATATAATGGCGGTCAAGCCGACTGCTGATACGAGCCAATAAGCGCCTGCAATTTCCGGGGACATGTTGAAGAATCCCGCCCAGGTGAAGCCGAAAGAGTAGATCGGCGTGCTGATTTTTCGTGGCTCATAACGGTAGCTCTTTGACATAAAATCGTTGAATTTAATCGTTTGTACTTTCATTGTACATACCTCCGAATTACTGCGGAAGCTACCGCAGTTTTTACCGCGGAATGCGCTACCGCGGTTTTAATACGTTGAGACTAAGCGAGAGTAGGCTACCGCAGTCTTGTTAGGAGCGAAAAGGAACGGAGTGGAGAGAAGCGACGGTAGCTTTAAAATACTATATGGGCGTAGGGTTGGTTATGTTTACGGTTTTTTGTAATTTCGTGAATATTTTCCGTAAAGGTTGGCGAGGCTGTTGCTAACGAAATCAAACGGAGGTAATTCGAATGTGGGGCTTGGGCAAGAATAGAACGAAGCTTGGACGATATTTAGATAAGAAAGGTCGTACGCAGAATGAACTGGCGAAAGCTGCAGGCGTAAATAAGGAGACGATTAGCCGAGCGTGCAGCGATCCGAACTATTCGCCGACGGTCAAGACGCTCAGTAAAATTATGAAGGCGTTGCGGAAGTTGGATCCGAATGTAAAGGCGGAGGACTTTTTCGACCTATAAACGAAGAAAAGCGCCCACCCGCGAAAGGTGAGCGCCGTTTTAGCCGAGCATTGCTGAAATCATTACGTATTGTTTTTGATCGCAGTGTATATGAAGCGTATGTTCTACGCCATCTTCGCCGACTAGATAAACGTAGGCTTTCGATGTGTCTTTACGTCGTCCGCCTACCGCAGCGCCAGCGATTCCACCTAACGGGCCCGCGACGATTGTGCCTGCGATTGCTCCGCCAGCTGCCTTGCCCGCGTTACGTGTCGCCGATTCTTCCCATTCAACACCCGCTAGTTTCCAGGCAAGTTTGCCACCGAAAGCTGTATACGTAAATACTTCGCCCGGTTTGTCGCCCTTAGCGATTGAAGCATTAACGATTGGCGTAGGTAATGCGACTTTGCTTAAGTTATGTCCCCCACTTAAAATCTTAACCGCAACACGTTGACGAAATAACTCTTTCCAACTCATCGAAATCTCCTCCGTTTAGTTTCCGTTATTTTCTAATTATAATACTATGTACGAACGAAAGCGAAAAAAGATTCGCAATCGTTCAAATATTTATTCGTCGTTCTTGTTATTCGGATTATGCTTTGTGAAGAAATACGCAGTGATGGCGGATAATGCGCCGACTAACGCCGTAATAATTGTGTTGCGTACTTCTGAGTCGTCAAAATAAAAAAGCGCCGCACCTAAAATCGTGAGCACCATTACCGCGATTACATATTCGAATCGGAATTTCATTTGTAGTACCAGCCTTTCTCGTCGAGGAATTTACGTACTTTAACGAGGTCTAATCCGCTAGCTGTAATCGTAGCGCTTGGGTTTCCGCCTTTCGCTAGATTCAACGCGCCGTCCAAGCCGATTTTCTTCAAGTACGTACGGAAGTCCGCTTCCATTGACGGATTTAATCCGCCCGTTTTAATCGTAACTGCGACTGGCTCAACGTCTTTCATTTGAATAAATCCGCCCGGAACCGCCCACGCTGCAGTCGTATATCCGTAAACGCTGAATACTGTGCCGGCTTTTAACGTTTTAGACTTTTCGCTGATATCCGCGTTTTTATATACGCCCGTCGCTACTTTCGCTTTAACTTGAACGGAATACTTGTCGCCAAGTGATGCTACTTTCGGCATTGGCTTCGCTGGCGCTGACGCCGCTTCGACCTTCTCCGGTTTAACCTCCGCTACAGGTTCAGCCGGTTTCGCTTTAGCTTCGATTAGTTCGGCTAGTTTCGCTAACGTTTTAGTTCCGGCGATTCCATCAACGTCTAGTCCGTTCGCTTTTTGGAACGCTTTAACTGCTGCGACTGTTTTAGCGCCTGCAATTCCGTCCACTGTTCCGCAATCAAAACCTAGCGAATTTAGCTTCGCCTGAGTGTCCGTAATCAGTTCGCCTTTAGCGCCTTGCTCTACGACTGGTGCTGCGTCAGAAGTAACGGTAGATCCGCTAGGACGTTTGCCTGCGCGAAGTTGAGACAACGTTAAGCCGAACGTTAATTGAAAGTGTGGCGTATCCTTAATCGATTTAAAGTCGCCGCCCCATTCTAGTCCGATTGATTTTCCGAGTTGACCGACGCGGCTATATAGTTTCGTAGAATCCCAGTCGATTGAGCCGTCTGCATTACGTACTGCAATATCGAAAGCGAGTCCGAAGTTGTGATAAGATGAGCCGCCTTTTGCTTTCGTAACGATTTTCCCTGGCGCTGTACGTCCTTGCGCGTATAAAGCGTTCTGCTCGGCGATTGTACGTAGTCCTTGCGTCACTACTAAATCGATTCCTTCTTCGTGTGCTTTCGCAATAAGTTGGCGTGCTTTATCGGCTAACGTCGGATGAATTTTCGATAAACGGTCCTCAGCCTTCGCTAATAATTCGTTTAATTCCATTACGCATCTTCCCTTCGATTTGTTTTCGTTGTACAATAAACGTAGTGTCGGCGCCGCAATACTTTGGAGAGAGAGGCGCGGCTGTCCGACCGCAATTAAAAAACGATTGATACTACGATTCCGCCTATTCCTACGAATAGTGAAACCGCGATACCAATCGCCCATTTAATCGTTGTAGATAATTGCGAGATGTCTCTTGCGTTTTCGTTTGCGAGGGCCGTTGCGTGTTCTGCTTTCTTGTCAGCCTCTTCCGCTTTACTCCGCGATTCCATCGCCCAGTCTAACTTCGTTTCTAGACGAGCCAATGCGATTGCTACGTCAAACTCTCGATTAGTTGGTTCGGACAATTTGCGCACCTCCTTTCAAAATAAACGTAAATAAGACGCCCAATTAGGCGCCTTTCAAGTCATATGACCCTCTTTTTGATAAATAGTTATATAGTAGTAATTCATAAGGTGCTAAAAACATGTAGAATTTACTATTAATGTAATTTATAATAACATTAACATAACTAGGATTGAGAGGAAGTTATTTTAATGAATAGACCTGCAGAGATAGAAGCGAATTATTACCGGTCATATGACCTTGATAAAACTCTAGCTTACTATCTGATATTCCTTATATTACACACGTTTTTATACTGCTTGATATCAAACTTACAAAACCCTAAGATAGGATTTTTACTACTGATTCTTAACAGTTTTGTATTCGTAATATTAATTACATCTTACTTCAAAAAACCAGTTTACCTTCTTTATCATATAGTATTTTCAATCGCATTCCAAAACGTTTTGGTAGGGTTAGGTAACACCTTTTCTGATTATCAAACAAGTGGGAATAATATTAAACTTTTGTTTATATATAAAGAAGTATTAGCTGGACTCATTTTGATGTATCTTTATATGAAGTTTAAAAAGCACATTAAATGGCTTAAATTTGAAAAAGTTTTTATACTACTTTTACTGTGGATTGGAATTAGTTTTGTTCTCCCTTCTGTAGCGAACTCAGAAAGTAAGTTTTTCTACATACGCTCTTATTTAATCTTATTTGTATGTTATTTTTTAGGTCGATTAGTCTATTACGGGATGAAAAAAACACCTAAAAAAATTTATACTGTGTTCAAAATGACTATATGGTTAGGAGTAATTTCGGTTATATTCGGAATCATCTTTAATAGTATTGGACGTGACTCGCATATTTGGCAAGATTGGTTCAATCTAAAATACGTATTAGAAGCAAAAGGATTAGACGGCGGGGACCCTAACTGGGATACTCCTTTAGGCCCTTACATGGTTCCGCGGATGTTCTCTATCTTCTTTGATGTTATTACAGCTAGTTATTTCTTAATGGTTGCGTTACTTTGTACTCTATTTATGAAGAAAAACGTACCAATTATTTTTATTCGAGTACTTTTATTTGTCGGACTATTACTTACATTAGGAAAGGGCGCTCTTGCTATTTTTTTATTAACACTTGTATGGGTATTTTTCTTGTATGTCGCCAAGATAAGACCAAGAACATTTGTTACCCCGCTATTGGTATTTTTGACTATATTTTTTCTGATAGCTTACAATAGTGGGTTTAGATCGAGTGCTATTGTTCACTTCGAAGGGTTTATTCAACCCTTGATAAATTCCCCGACACACCCATTAGGCAACGGTATTGGTTCAGGCGGTGTTTACTACGCGATGTTAGAAGGTATACCAGCCTGGGAAGTTTCTAGTATGGGAACAGAAAGCTTTTTAGGTTCACTTATATATCAATTAGGATACCCAGGTATCTTGCTTTATCTGATTTTCTTTATAGGGTGTATTAAGTATCTGCTAAAGTTTGCTTATAAGGGTAAAATCGAATATAATCTCATTGTATTAACTGGAATCATGTTTGCTTTACTATTAGTTTCTTCATTCCAAGAGGCTACGTTAGGTCTTAATTATTCCGGTATTCTGATAATTGTTATAGGGTTTGTAGTTTCACTTTTGCAAGAAAGAGAAAAAACTGAAATAGCTAATATTAATAACTAACAGTAAAATCCACATCGAACTAGATGTGGATTTTTTAAAAAAATCATCAACTTATATCCATTGGGTTCCGTCCCATATATTTGTAGTCAAAGCACTGTTAGTTAATTTGAAGCGATATCCTTTATCATTAGAAGTTAGGGTTAACCCGTCTCGTTCTGATTGTGTTCCCCAACCTGTCCCGTAAGCTATAAACGTACCCGGACTTCCTGTTGCATCACATTTCCAATGAGAGATGTTTTTCACGCGGGAAGGCAGCGTGTTTTTCACGGTATCCCCCCTTGTATGTCCTTGCGTGGTGTCGGGAGTACTTGCCCAGTATTCCTTAATAACCCCATCTACACTGTAAAGCGTCTTTACGTTAATGTTTTCCGTAATATAGCGACGTGTAGAGAATTTGAAGTTTTTGTCCGAAATATTGACGAACTGAGTAGCAGTTGAACCGTTAGTTAATCGTCCAGCCTGCAACATACAGTCCTCTATCAGAGTTGCTCCGTCGTTTTTAAATACCGCTCCCATAACTCCGTTGACTTCGCACCCCATTACATTGAGTTTTTCGACAGAACCCTTAAAAGAGATAGCGTTTGTGTTCGCCGCACCAAAACCTGCAAAAGTCATTCCTGTAATATTACCGACAATAACATTATTAATCTCCATTAAATTAACTGTGTTCCCTGCGTTTTTACCTTCAGCATGACCACTTAAATTAATATTCCGAATGATTGTATCAGTACTACCTAGTTTGATAGGTGTTTTTCCACCATAGTAACAATTGAGGAAATTGAACCCATCTAAGTTAACTGTACCGCTAATTTCTAATCCGACGCTATTACCTTCAACTCGGCCTAACGTACAATCGATAAATGTTCCGACTCCGCTGTTGTAATAATCAGCCGTAATAAATAAGCCTCTACCTTCGGTCGTTCCATATCCGATATTAACTTTTCGGAATGTATAATGCGACGCGTTTACGGTAGTTACTCCCGTATATGCACTCCCGATACTAGTAACAGCTATATCCGAAAGGTCGAACGTGATCGGTACTTGATTCGCAGGAAGGTTCGCATAATAATCACCTAGCATAATACCGTTTGCACGACTATTTAATTCGAGCCTAAATCCCGATAACATATTCCGCTGATGTAATCCGCTGGTCTTTACCGCCCATACTCCCGTAGCGCCCTTATAACTCAATACCGTTCCGTTTGGACTCTCGCCCGCTCCAATGAACCCTACAGCGTCAGGTAAAAGGATAGTTCCGTAGAAATCAAACGTTCCTGCTGGCGCGACAACTTTTCCATAGATACGTTTAGCTTCTGCGATAGCCGCATTAAATACTGGAAGCCAATCGTAACCTCCGGTAACCGCAACCTTTAGCGATTCATATTCTAGTAATGCGACATAGTGCGTGTTTCGCATCAAGGAAACTTCGGTTTGTTGCGTATTCTCTTTTACCGCCTCATCGATTTTATCAAAGTTCCCGTTTAATTCCGCACGTTTAAAAAAGTCTGTCTCCGCCCATACATCCAAGCTTAGATTCGGTGTTTTATTCGATGCCATCCAATCGACTCCTCTCATTTATACAACGCAAATAAGCCCGCAAGTTAATGCGAGCCTTTAGGCGTTCATACTTCGTTATTACTTCTCGTCGTCAGATTCAGGCTTCTGCTCTTGTAACTGCGCCTGTAATTGGCGAACTAACGCTTTATACGCGTGCAGTTGTTGGCGTAACTCAGCGTCTGACTTCGCATATTCTTCGATTAATAGTTGCGGATCAAGTTGTAATTCGTTCATTCTTCAATTCCTCCCGAAATAGTTTGTATCGTATCTGTCATCGCACCTAACGCGGCCTCTAAATCGTCTATTCTTTTCGTTTGTGCTTCGATGACCGCTTGCTGTTCCTGACAAACCTTAAACGTTATTGAAGAAAAGGTATATACATCTACGCCTTTCTCATCTCGAATCAATGCCGGAACCGTTTCGCTAATCATTCCGATTTTTTGCTTATCGTAAATGCCGTTATCAATGTCGCTTTGTAGGTAATACTGATAGATATTTACGTCTTTAAGCAACGGTGTAGCCTCTTCGGTAAACGGCTTGATATTCGTCTTTGCTGTAACGGACGAGTTTGTCGGAAAGGCAGACGCACGAATAGGGCGGTATGTTCCGAAATCATTCGAATCTACCACGCGAGTCTCGCTAGTACTGCGCAGATAAACAAGGGAATTACTTCCGACTGCGTTTACGGCAGCGTAACCGTTTGTGCTTTCGATATTCATGTTTCCGATTCCGTAGAAACTACCCGTTGCTCTGAAGTTCTTGCCGGAAAAGTCGGCGTAGTCAGAATCGTCATTTAGGCGAGCTTGAATCGAGTAACTGTTCGTTAGGAATTTTAATCCGACCCAGCCGCTTTTAAGGATGTAATGATTATCTGGCGTAGTCTCAATACGAAGGACCATCTTATTATCTTTCCAGTGGATATGATCGCCGTTAGCGTTAATTGAGAAGTAGTTTGCATCGCTCTGTTTTAAACGCATCGTATTTCCGGTGTTATCCATACTTGTCGTAGATGTACCGAAACTAATAACGTTTGATGTAACGGAAAGTGTCTTCGCTACGACATCACCGTTAAATGAGCCCGTCGCATTGTTAATCGTTACGCCGTTTAATGTCCCGGAAGTAACCGTTCCTAGCGCGGGCGTAATATTACTGAGCGCAGGTACGGCGTTCGCAAAAGTAATCTTCGTCGGATCAATTTTTACTATCGTTGCGCCGTCATTTATTTTCGTAATGATATTATTGCCGGTAAAGTCAGACGTTTTATACCGTGCTGTAATTTCCGTGTCAATCTTATCGAAGTTAGCGTTAAATTCGTCGCGCTTGATAAAATCGGTCGGTTCCCATTTATTGAGGCCGAGATTGGCCGTTTGATTAGACGCCACTCAACATCGCCTCCTTAGTCGAATTTTAGTCGCGTATCATCTACGCTGAATTGAATGATATCCGTTTGCGCTTGCTGCATCGTTTCTAACTGCGTCCAAGTTAAGCGAGTCGTTGGTGGTTGCGGATACGAAACTTCTAACGTCTCCCACTTCACATTATCTACGTCATAAAATTCCATGAATGAGGATTCCGCTTCTTCCCAAGGAACATATGAAAATGCGAATCGTACTGCCAAGTGAGCCGGAATGATTTCGTTAACTGCTTCCACGATGTCCGGAAAGTTCTTCGGAATACCGCGATAGCCTGTAATTAAAATATCGATTGTATTTTCGCGATTCTTTTCGCTAACCTTACACGTGTAGAACGAATCAACTAACGCTTTGATTGCGCCGATTGTCGATGTGCCTGCGCCTTGTAGCTTCGCCATAATACGCTGACGTCGCGAAGCTAAGTCACGGCCGCCAGCCGTAAGGTTCAACAACGCCTCCCAACGGTCAAGCATCGGCTCAGAGCTTACGATAAAGAAGTTATCGAATACTTTGTTTAACTGCGCTCGCATACGAGTAATTTCGTTCGCTTCCGTCTGGATGATCGCAGCCGCCTCACGGATGTCCTTATAGTAAGTCGGCATGTAGTCGCCCATGTCCTGGCGAATATTACGCACCGCCCAATAAGCGTCTAGTGTTGATTCGCAAACTAGGTCGGCGCTTATCGTTTTGAATCTTCGCATGGAGCCAGTCATTGCTGCGTTTGTAGCTCTGACGTCTGCTTTTACATATTTACGTATAAACGGTGTGTTTGCGGTATTCGTTGCGGAACCACTAATCGAAGCATTCAACGGCTGAATTAATCGCATGTTTCCGGAAACTGCAGTCGAAGTATTAATCTGAGTAAGGCCGAGTAATATTTCCGCCATTTACTCCACCACCTTTACGCTAGTGTGACGGTAATGTCTCCGGCCGCCACCCTTAATTGGTCGCCCGATGCGATGGTTTTAGAAGCAGTTAATTGACCGTAGTAGAGCATATTTCCGGCAGTCTGTGCGTCATAAATCGCAATATGTGTAACGGTTCCCCAGCTTGCTGTAGCGATAGGGAAAATTACGTCTGAACCACTAGATGATGCACCATTCGACGGAATTCCGAACGAGATAGTCTGACGAAGATATCCTCCGCCAGATACTTCTGTACCTGTTGCTGCATCCGTGGGATCACTTGTAAATAGCGCTAAGTACACGAATGTAGGCGCCGTATATGTTTGACCACGTAAAGTCGTGTTAATTAGTACGTTTTCTAAATAATTGCTCATTGCTGTCATGCGTTTTCCTCCTTTAGTTAATCGTTATATTTACAGAACCAATAACCGGTACTTGGTCGGATTCAATAGCGATGTTAGCCGTCCCTCCATTTACCGTTAAGCCCGTGAAGTCGATAACGTTATCTGAGTCGAGAATGGCGTTGCCAATTTGTGAATAACGAACGATCTGATTACCCGTTGTAAATGTTTTAAGATACGTCTCGACATGCTCCATAACGGAATTCCTAATCGTTGAAGTGTCGCTGGAATCATTCGGCGTAATCGTTGCAACCACGTCGATCGTGATTTCGGTAACTCCGACTACTGTTACGTCAGCCCCTACCGGTCTTACTTCTTCGATGTGATCCGCTACCTCGTCGATAACAGACTGCGCAGGGCTTCGGTTGTCATTATTTACTACGACTAATTTCACGGTGCCGGGCCCGTTCCACAACGGATAACAAGTCGCAACCGCGATACCTTGAATCTCCTTCGCCCATAATTCGTATTGATATTTATTACCTGACGTAATAGGGCGCTGTACGAATTCGAGATAGCGAGCGTATAAGGTTTCGTCTGATTCTTCGTCCACGCCGCCGCTGAAGTCTTTCGCATTGGTAGCGCTGATAATACCTTCAACTTCGGAAAGGTCCGTGTTTGTGACCATGCCTGCACTTACGTTTCCGTCAACGCCTCCGACCTCCGCTTCAGCTGGTGCCGTTGCGGATCCGTTAGTAACCGTAACTGATTCTGTCGTAAGGAACGAAATATCGTCTTCAGTCGTTACGCGTGTGCCTAACGGAATCTCTAAATCTTCCGGACCCGCAAACGTAATCTCACCGGTCGCCTTAATTGCTTCTTTACGTACCAGTCCCTGCTCGAGTACTTTGCGGTCGAGGAATTCGCCATACGTTGATTCGGCAAATCCGAGGTCTAGTACGTTATCCATTTCGACATACCCCTGCGCAAACTCAATCGCTACCGGCGCGAGTAAGTCGTATACAACTGAACCTTCTCGCTTGTCGATGTCGGAAGGTACTCGCGCTAGCATTCTATCGAGAATAGTTTCATATGTTTCGCCATCAAAAAGCGTCATCTTTACACCTCCAATGCTTCGAATGTAATTTCTTCTCCGTCAATAGAGACGAGAGTAAACGAGATTGTAACCGTATCGCCTAACATCGAAGTTTCTAAATCGGATATACTGTCTATACGGTCGTCGTAAATAAGCGCCTCTTCTATTAAACGAGGAATCTCCGTTTCAATAAGTGCTCTAGTGACACTCGTTCCGATTAAGTCGTCTATCTCGCAACCGTACTGGTCCGTATAAATAGAAAACCGTTCTCGGGCTGTAATTAACGCCTTCTGAACGGCTTGCTTTAACGCTTCTGTTTCGTCAATGAATCCGCCAATACGGCCGTTTTCAAAGTCGATTTTGTATGTTTTCGAAGGTTGGACAGTCTCTTGCGCTTCCGCTTCGGCAAGTAGTTCCGCCAACTCCTCTTCGCTAAAATCCGGTACTAAAGGCATTAATAAATCACCGCCTTATCTATTACGTAGAATACTTTATGTTCCTCGTCACAAGCTACGATAACACGGTCGTCCTGCTGTAACGATTCAGTCGCTCTACTAGCAAAAATTAAGTCGCTCTTATCAAGGTCAAATTCGACACTATCTAAACGAATAGCAACTTCCGGAGGCGCAGACGTGACCGTACCTAACTCGAAAGTAATGTCCTTGTTATGACCGTGTAGTCGTATTAATTGAACCAACTGCGAAGCTCCATTTCCTTGCGGTTTTGTCATACTGTCGCCTCCTTAGAATTTGATATAGTTACGCGGATTGACCGGATTCTTCCAGCGTCCTTTGTGTATCTCGAAGTGTAAATGCTGGCCGGTTGATCGTCCGGTACTTCCCATTAGGCCGATTTGCGTTCCTTGATTTACTTTGTCGCCTTCTTTAAATCGACGTGAACCTTTACGCATATGACCGTAAACTGTTTCGAACGTCTGACCGTTGATGTTATGGACGATAAAGATAACTTCGCCATAAGATGCCGATACATAAGATTTCGAAACTGTTCCGCTTGCTGCCGCCTTAATTGGAACGGTTCCGGCTTTCGCAATATCAAGTCCTTCATGCGCTCTGCCCCAACGTTGTTTCATTTCGCTCGTCACGACGCCTTCACACGGTCGAATAAATCCGGTGCTGTTCGTAACTTTCGTAGTTGTCGTTGTGGTAGTCGTAGTTTTTACCGGTGTCAGAGAGCCCGTATAATAACGAAGTACATGTGGAACATAGTTAACGTCACCGTAACGTTTCCAACCGTGCTTCTTCGCCATCATGGCCGAGAATGATTTTGCGTTTGCCATCGAATATCCGCCGCGTGCTAATGCGTAAGGAATAAAGCCTTCGCCGAAGTTGTACGCCTGTAGAGCGAGTTTTGCTTCGCCTTTAGATTTCTTCAACGTATTCGCGAAGTACTTAACGCCTTGTTTAATTGATGCTTCATATCGCAATACATTTCGCCCTAACCCCAACGACTCGCTCGACTGCATCAGATCCGGATAACGGCCGCCTGACTCTTGCATCATGAATGCGAGTAGCAATTCGGTATAACCCTCGATGCCGTACTGTTTAGCGTATTTACGAACTGTCGGCTCCCATTTACGGACAATCTGAGGCACTTTAGCCTTACCGCCTTTAAGCGTTACAGTAGTCGTAGTTGTTGTTCCGCCAGAGCTACTGCCGCTAGCCGCTGTCGCCTTCTTCTCTTCCGGTGGATCGTAATCTTCTACCGGAATATCAAATGTACGCGATAGTTTAAGAGACATCGTATGGAATCCGTCTGGCTGATAGTTATGCGTATCTGAGACAACGTAAAAAGCCCCGGAAATCTGCGTCATAGATTCGCGAACTAAAATAGAGGTTCCGCTTATGACGTTCATAATTCCGAGTGATTCTACGTCGAATTCCTGTTCCGGCTTATTTATCTGCGGTAACATGCTTTTAGCGAGTGCCTGCAGTTTTTTCGTGTCGGTTACTTCGCTAACATGTTCGTAGTGCTGCATCGTTCCGTATACGTTTTTGGCGTTGGTATCTACGGCGAATGCGTGAATCGGCTTTTCTTCGTCCCCGCCCGTTAAACTGACTTGCGTTTTCACGTCGTCCATGTTCGTGCTGTACGTTGCGCCGATCAAGTTCTTGCCGTCTTCGATATACATTCGCGTGAGCTGTTCTTTCCGCTCAACTAAGTTGAGTACGCCGCCTTTTGACTGAAGCGAGAATTGACGTTTATTTTTCTGCCAAGTCTCAGTTAGCGCAATAATAATTACATTCCATAGCGTTTTATCGCGTAGAATCAACTTAGGGATAACGTAGCCAGTATCCGAAATCTTCCCCATTTTAATACCGAATCGTTTGCAGAGGTATTTGACGATATCAGACGCCTTCTTATTATCGAATCTAAAACTATCGGAAACTTTCGTTAAGTAATGATTCGCGTCGTATGCGGTGATTGTTTCTTGCCCTCTATCGTCAATATCATATCCAAAGATGATTCCCTGAAATAGCTCCTCTTTTCCCGCCATAATACGAATCTTTCGTCCTAACTTAAAGTAAACTTTGCGCTTCTGTCCGTCGACCGTATTAATAAGCGATATCTCACACTTACGACTACATTGCGTTAAATCGCCCGAAATAGATACGCCCATATTCATGTCGTTTACAACCGTCATTTGATTGCCTTCGTAATAAAAAATGGATAAATTAATACGGTCAGTATCGTACCCACTTTGTACGTTATATTTAGATGTAGCCATTACGGAATCACCAACTTCGTGCCCGGTTTAATTACTAGATAAGCGTGCTTCTTAACTTTTGTTTTGTTGGCGTTATAGATGTCGATCCATTTATTGTCGTTCCCATAAAACCGTCTTGCGATGTGTAGGAGAATATCGTTCTGAACTGTCGTATAAATACGTTGTGTCTTCTTATTACTTGGAGGTCGTGTCGTTTTCGTAGCTTCATATCGAACGGATAGCCAACGGAACTGTTTAAATGAAATCGAAAAGTAAATGTCGCCAGGATTGCCCGCCCGTTCCACTTCGTATGAGAAGTCGCGAATAGTTACGAGATAGTTGATTTTCGTACCGGTTACGATAAGACGAATCGGTAGTTTTGAGTCGCGCCACTTCTCGATTATTGCTACGTAAGTATACGGCGCCTTGAATCCTTTGTAGGAACAGTAAACCGGATTGTATCTCGCAGGAAAAAACGTCTCAAACGAAAACTCTTTTAAGCCGCGGTCGCCGAAGATAGTTGCTTCACCGAAGTTAGCAATAGTTACGTCGTTGTATTCGAATGGAGACGAAACTGTAATCGTTGCAGGATTAACCGGCAGACGTACACGCTCCGTATTTCGTTCGTTTGTTAACCAAAATTCGATCGCCATATTATGCGCCTGCCTCCCCTGCTAAATAGATTTTTCGTGCTAATGCCGATGCAACCCTGTCGATGTCGGCTTCCTCACGGACAGTCATTCCGCCCATGTTGATTATTACGCTGTTGCCTGCACCCTTCGAGAATTGGCGGTTTTCCTTCTTCGTTAGGACACGTTCGCCCTGGTGAAGTCGGTACATCATGCCGTTACGTGGTACGTAAGATTCACCGTGGTATGACGATTTATCTTTCTTTCCGCCGCCTCCGGATTTAATACTTCCGATACTTGGCATTTTGAAACTTGGCATTTTAAAGCTTTTTACTGCGCTGACGAATCCGTTGAATTTAGATTTTACTCCGTCTATGAATCTTCCAACGGCTCCGAATACGGAAGACGCTTTCGATTTGATTGAATCCCAGTTACTCATGATTCGAATACCAGCCGAAATGACTTGACCGAACGGACCGGGTAAATTTGTAAGAATCGACCTTAACACGCCCAGCTTATTCCAGAGAGCAATTGCTTTCGCTTTCACCGTATCCCAGTTACGGTATAGAAGTACACCCGCCGCAACTAGTCCCGCTATTGCTAGAGCTACGAGTCCGATAGGGTTCGCCGCCATTGCTGTATTAAGTGCCCATTGTGCTATAGTCATTGTCGCTGCTACAGCTCGGTATGATTGCATCAACTTAATGAGAGTAGAAATAACTGTTAGTGCGACAACGGCTCCTTTATATGCGACAAACGCTGCTGTACCTGCGATGATCGCTTCTTTAATCAAAGGCCAGTTTTCAATTACGAATTTAGCAAACGTCGAGATGATGTTGTACGCAGTTGTAAATCCGCTTGTAACTGTGTCAGAAAATGCTTTGATCTGTTCCGGTTTGAGGTTTCCGATAAAGTTAGCCATATTTAATGCGGCTTCTTTAATCAGAGGCATTAATGGAGTAAGTACTGCGATTTGGAATGTTTCAAGTGCGCCTTTAAACTGCTCGACGGCTCCAGCTGCGTTGTTCATTTTCTCTTTCGCAACGTCTAACGCAGTTACTTTAGACATCTCACTAGTGAATTTCTTAACGCCTTCCGCGCCTTCTTTGAACAGGATATTACCAGCACGTATTGCGTCACTACCGAACATCGAATACAAATACACTTGACGTTGTTGAGCTGTTAATCCTTTCATTGATTTTTGTAACGTTCCAGCGATAGATGCCATCGATCTAATATTTCCTTGTGAATCGTAAAAAGCATTAGATCCATCTCTAGTAACAATTCCTAAATCCATCATCGCTTCGTTTGCTTTCTTTGTCTTAGGTTCTAAGTTACTTAACATCGTTTTGAGTGACGTACCTGCGTCACTTCCGCGCAAACCATTGTTCGCGAATAGTCCCATTGCAATATTGACATCTTTAAAGCTCATACCAATACCTGAAGCGACTGCACCTACCTGTGCTATCCCGTATTGTAACTCTTCTACGGATGTGGCCGAGGCATTTGCTGTACCTGCTAAGATATTCGCCGCATCGGACGCTGACATTGCATCATCTTTAAACGAGTTCAATGCCGTTGACATAATTTCGGAAGCCTTTGCGAGATCTAGTCCTCCTGCTGTTGCTAAGTTTAACGCAGACTCTAGTCCTCCTGCTTTTACTTGTGCAGGCGTAAGACCGGCTTTTAGCAATTCTTCGATACCTTGACCCGCTTCAAGCGCGCTGTACTTTGTCTTGGCGCCCATCTCCATCGCTAAATCTGTCATCTTTTTCATTTCTGCGGCGGAGGCACCCGTTAATGCTTTAATAGTTGACATCTGCGATTCGAAGTCCATTGCTTTTTGAATTCCGCTGAATGCGATTCCGACAGCACCCGCGGCACCGGCTACAATTCCGAGTTGTGCTGCAGTTGATCCGATTGCGGAAGTAAGTCCGCCAAAGGAGTTTCGACCTACGTTTCGTAAATTAGATATACTTGCGCTAGTTGTCCGCGTATTACGGTCCATTTCTCGCATGCTTCGGAGTGCGCCGTTCATTTGGCGACTAAAATTATCTCTAAGTGTTAAGACGGCGGTTAAATCATACGCCAATTATTTCGACCTCCTCTCCGATTCTTTTCTCGCTTTTTCTTCGTCTTCGTTAAGGACAGCGATCGACGCGTAACTCATAAGTCTTTGACCGTCGGTCCACGTATATACCTCATGCATCGGAATCTTATAATGTTGAGAGATAACGTGAATCGTCCACGCTTTGTCGCTGTCCCGAATTATTTTTTTGCTTGACTAGGAGTCGTATCGAATCCGCTAACTTCTAAGACCTTTTGCGAAAGTAGTACGATTTCTCCAACTTTTAGTGCCTTTTTAACGCAATCGCCAGCGTCGCGAGCTCCGTAATGTTCAAGTAATGCGGGGTCTTCGAAGTTAGGTTCGACACAGCTCTTAGCGATAATTAAATTGTTCATCTCAGTATCGTTAGTAACGTCGTCAAAAGTCGCTTCTTCTTGCGCAGAAGTTAATTCGTCTTGATTTAGCGCTTTAAGTATAAAGTCTGTATCTAATCGTTTAATGTAAACCGGTTCTTGTACGTCGGGATTAGCGCTTAGTAGTGCCTCTAGTGCGTTCGATTTTTTCTTTGCCATATATAATCATCCTTTCGGTTGCTTTCAAATTTAAAGGCGAGCCGAAGCCCGCCGTATTGATTAAACGTATTGGTAGTCCGTGAAGAAGAACGGTAATTCCTCTTCTACGATTGACCCAACTTCAAAGTTAAGAAGTGGGATTGTGCTGAATTGAACGCCTTTTACACGAATCCAAGCTTTGCTGTCCGGGCTTTCTGGATCGTTAATTTCGACCATTAATTCCGTAACATAAGCTGTTTTGTTTTCGTGACGGACTTGTGAAATAGCTTTAATAAAGTCATGGTTGATTTTGTAGTTAGTTAGTGTTCCAGTCCATTCGATAGTCGTAGCTTTTTTACCTAATGCGCGGTTACCTGCGCGTGGAATATCTTCGTAATTAATTTCGCCTTGTAGTTCGACGCCTTTAGCGTTTGTAACCCATTTACCGTTATGATAAATTTTGCACATCGTACCACTCAGTGTTCTTGTAGCATCTAATGCCATCTATTCCGCCTCCTTATAGTTGGATGTTGATGAGAATACGCTCCATCGAATCCACTTCTGTATAGTTAATAACTAAGAAAACAGAGTCACCTACGGATTCACGCGTCGCATCTAACTGAACCGGAGGGTTTTCTTCAACGTTTGGTAAGATAAGTACATCTTCGTCTTCAAGCGTTTCAAGGTACGCCGAAATAGCCGCAATTAGAGCATTCCGACCTGCTTCGTTATTTGAAATCTGACCGATGTAGTTATCGCGTGCTGCTTTCGCTAGATCAGTAGCGATTGCTTGACGAGCGCGAATCGAACGAATCTTCTTACCGCTTGTCGTTAAGCCTTGCTCGACTTTTACTTTTTCGCCATCATGTGAAATGACTAACGAACCTGCTTCAAGCGCTGTTTTGATTTCGCTATTACGTAATCGTTTAGTTACGTCGTCAACAGGTAGTACCGAGTAAGTAATCGCTTGGTTGATTTGCTTACCTGCGATCAGACCAGCAACATAAGGAGCAAAGGAGCTAGACGTATAATTGACGCCTTCAATAACAACGCCGACAATGACGTTAACTGCGTAATCGTCTTCAAGGCGTGATGAACTCGCGTTACCTACTGCTGGGTCTTGGTCCGTTGTAGCATCGCCGCCGAATACGACCATGAAGTGCTTACCTTCCACTTTGTTCGACTTACACCACGTTAAAGTGTTGTCTTGCTCTGTATTTGTTACTTTGCTTGGGTATACGAAGACGTTGAACGGACGTGCTTCGAAAGCTGTGCGCATGTCTGTATAATCTTGCGTTGCAGGTGTCGCTGGCATTGCGTAAACAAGTACTTCTGCTGCGCCTGCTTGAAGCGCAAATTTAATCGGTTGAATATTAGTGCTACCGAATAGAGTCGCTGCTTCCGCTTCGTTCTTAACTGTGTAAAATTGCTTCGCTGTAGCAGTTCCGCCTGAATACGTGAATAAAGGCATTCCGACGATTCCGAACGCGCCGCCTGTAATTTGTGCGACTGCCGCTTCTTTAAAATTGATATAAAGACCTGGCTTAATCGGTAGATTGGTTGGATCCCATTGACCTGCCATCGTATCACTCCTTATTGTTTTATAAGAACTTGCCGTCTTCTAATTCGCGCATTCTGAAACCTTC
>Ga0209795_10000683_pt1 | contig 24451 bp, 21 predicted proteins | sample AgamicOrMarz_FD_187166 | JGI IMG/M metagenome (GOLD analysis project Ga0209795, IMG submission 187166) | Agave microbial communities from Guanajuato, Mexico - Or.Ma.rz (SPAdes) (version 2) | ecosystem: Host-associated > Plants > Phyllosphere > Phylloplane/Leaf | place: Guanajuato, Mexico...
TCCGGATCAACAAAAAGGGCTATCCAGCTTATTCTGAAAGCAAAACATTTCATTCAAAAAAAGTGGCAGAAAACTGGCTTAAAAAAAGAGAAGTCGAGATTCAAGAAAACCCAGATATTTTACTTGGTAAAGAACAACTGATAGACCTAACTTTGTCAGATGCCATAGATAAATACTTGGATGAAGTTGGGAGCGAATACGGAAGAACGAAACGCTATGCTCTACTCTTAATTAAGAAGTTGCCAATCGCGCGCAATATTATCACAAAAATACATTCAACACATTTGGCTGAGCATGTTGCCCTAAGACGGAGAGGTGTGCCGAATCTTGGTTTAGAGCCTATTGCAACAAGTACACAGCAGCATGAACTTTTACATATTAGAGGTGTGCTATCTCATGCATCTGTTATGTGGGGCATGGAAGTTGATTTAAGTACCTTTGATAAGGCTACAGCACAGCTTAGAAAAACTCGCCAAATATCTTCTAGTAAAGTTAGAGATAGGCTTCCCACAAATGAAGAGTTAGTTACTTTAACGAATTTTTTTGCTGAGCGTTGGAAGTTAAATAAATATGGCACTAAGTATCCAATGCATTTAATTATTTGGTTTGCAATTTTTTCATGCAGGCGCGAAGCAGAGTTAACACGCTTATGGTTGCAAGATTATGATTCTTACCACTCTTCATGGAAAGTTCATGATTTGAAAAACCCCAATGGTTCAAAAGGCAATCATAAGTCTTTTGAAGTGTTGGAACCATGTAAAGCAATAGTTGAACTTTTATTAGATAATGAAGTGCGAAGCCGTATGCTCCAATTGGGGTATGATGATCAACTTTTATTGCCTTTGAATCCGAAAAGCATCGGAAAAGAGTTTCGTGATGCCTGCAAAATGCTGGGAATTGAAGATTTGCGCTTTCATGATTTAAGACATGAAGGTTGTACGAGACTTGCAGAGCAAAGTTTTACGATACCTGAAATTCAGAAAGTAAGTTTGCATGATTCTTGGAGTAGCTTACAGCGTTATGTTTCCGTGAAATCAAGGCGAAATGTAATTCAATTAGAAGAGGTGCTACGCCTCATTGATGAAACGTAGCATAGTCTTTAGCAGCTTCAGAATACTTTTTATCAAAAATATCAGCAAAGTCTTGAATGTGCACCAGAAATGGTGCACGTTTACTTGGATCTATTTTAAAGACTGAGAAAGGAAATTCTTGATTATTTGCCTTCCTCAGCGCTTCCGCCTTACTTAAATGAGGATAGTATTCTTGTACTATAGTCATCAATTCGACAGTTATAGAGCGATATTTCATGAATAGGTAATCAGTAGTAGTTAACTGAAATACTCCCATTGTAAAATAACCTCTGAACTAGTTAGTTTTTAACTTTGAATACAACACATCAAAACCAGACTGCGTATCCCAGATTCGAAGGATTGTATCGGTACCAACTAGATACGTTTTAAGCAGCTTAATAAGGTCTTTGTACTTTGGATCACCTTTGAAAAAGCGATTAGTTGGCATAAAACCGTTTAATGGTCTAGGTACAGGATATGCTTTGCAATTAAATAGGCCTTCTAGATTACCTTGTAGGGCAATGAAAGCATTTTCATTAGACAAACCAACAGGATCATCTATAAACTGACGTTCAAGTAAGAACACCAGTCTGAGTGCTAATTGTCCTTGGGGTGTAAGTTCCCATTTGGAAAATACAGCAAAGATCTCATTACTCCCACACTCATTAAGGAAAGCGGCGATCATGTCTTTTTTCTGCTGATCTAAATATTGCTGTTTGGAATACGTTATCGTATTTGCTGAAAGCGTAAATAGCACTGGCAGATATAGTTCAAGTGTCTCAAAAGCTTTGTAGCCCTTAGATATAGACTTCATCTTTGAATCAAATAGAGCTTCAGCACGAGCTTGTTCTGCATTCCAAGCCGTTAACTCCTCATTAATCTGTCTAGTATTGAGCGTATATTGAAAGCCCTTAATTTGTTCCGAAAAATACTGATCGTTACAGTAAAGTCCAACATTGACCATAGGTCCTATCTGTTTAATAAACTGAATAAGCAGTTCATTCTCTGGTTTTAGGCGAACGGGTAACATCCCATTAGTGACAGGGGAGCCTGTCACTAATGGATACGTAGATCTAATCAATTCAACAGGTTTACTGAGAGATAATGCCTCGTTACTATTCTGAGACTTTTGTTTTGCAAACATGCTCGTAGTTTTTGATCTCCCAAGAGCTTTTGCTGACTTCTCAGAACCAATCAGATCGTAAGCTCCAATAGGAAGAATGTTACATGACGAATGTGTGGCTGCATGTAAAGCATCTGATGCATACTTAGTCATGTTACAGTCCCCCTTCTTGAGCATCATCTAATTGATCAGAGTCTAGAAGGCTAAGCTGCTCAAACTTACGTGTGCGACCAAGCTTTTTATCTGGCACGTCAGGTATTTGGCTTATACGGAAACTACGAAGTCTCTCCTGAACAGTAAAGGCAAAGTACTGATCATTTTTACAAATGTAGTCAAACGTAGCTTTGAGGTTCTCAAGCATTTCATGGTCGTTATAAGCGAGAATGCCCAAGGCACGATAGCGGTACTCATTCTTTTTCATATTGCAAATAAAAGCAGAGCCAAGATTGTTTGTAGCAACTTTCCATTTCTCAGCAATATATTGCCCCCACGTGATGTCTTCACGATGGTCATTGGCATTAAAGAAATAGTAACAATGTAAATGCAGTCCTTTGGCTGGCGTGTATTCAAGACGCTGGATGTACCCAATCGCATGCTTGAGCTGATTATGTTTAGATGCTTCATAGAACCGAGCCATAGACTTTTGCATTAACTCAATATCGTGCCCAGCCTGAGCAAAATCAGGGGAAATAGAGCGTTCCTGAAGCTTGGCTGGATCACGTATCAGTCCTAGGTCTACTCGAACAACGAGGATTCTAGAATGGATTTTTAATAGCGTTTCAACAAGCTGAACACAACGCTCTTTAGGACGGCGTCGGTTACTAGCACGATTCGAAAGCTGTTTTCGAATTGAGGTACTTTTCATTTTTGCTGTAAACAACTTCTGAAATTTAATCAAAGCTGCAATATAGGCCTGAGCTTGTTCAGATGTATAACACTGATTGATCAGAGCAAACTCATAAAGGGCATATTGTTCTTCCTTTGATAGTTCTGAGAAAGTGTCCTGAAAGGCTTGTAATTCAATGCCCATCTTGTAGTTGCTAGAGTGAATGGATACAAAGATTGTCGCAATTTGGTTCTTCAGTGAAGGTGGAATATCCTTGGCATATTCAACACGCAGTTGCTCTTTACCCTTAAAACTTTTAATAGATTTCAGGGTTGCGATTGGACGCTCCTGCACCAAATACTTAATGAGCTCAACACGACTGAGTATTGTTTCAAGTTCGTGGTTTATACTCATTCTGAATATTTCAGCCTTACCGTTTTCTGTCATATGTTCATGAGTTGAAAAATCTTCCTTGAGTTGTGCTATGAACGCATCTCTATCTGCATCTAAGAATTGTGCGACAGGTGGAAGAGTTGGTTTAGCTAAGGTGTTGGTGTTCAAAGATTTCATAATATACCTACATACAAATAATTAATTACGTATCAGGCGTCATGAGGTAAAAGCTCTCCCTATGGACATCGTTTAGAAATGTCCATTAGGGTAGGCGTAGAGTGGGTATTGGCTAATCTATCTGGAGTGTATTCATCTCAAATGGATACACACTTAAATCAATCTAATCCATAAGCAGTATTTGCTAAGGCATACTGCTTATGACAATAAGTATCTAGTAGATTAATTACATATATCTAATATTACTTATTACAATTGTATTTAAACCGAAAAGCCGATTGCACTTTATTCCGAGAATGCTCTACCAAAAAATGACGGTAATACGAGGGCTTTTTAAAAACTGCGATGTCCTGTGTTATGCAGCATTTAAATAGCTTCGTTGAGCGATTCTTGGATTGGTCCACAACTGTAAATTGCTAAGCTTCCAATCGAATATACTTCTCAATTTGATGAGTTGCTGGCTTTGGTTTAAGCTATTCATATTGATTCCTTATGTATCAAGTTTTGTATGCTTTATTGCATAAGGAAAATTCTAGAAAAAAATTAATAGTCGCTTAAAAATCTGCGGAGAATTTGCTGTAAATCATTGATGTTTTAATTTTTTTAATTTTTTTTGGAAATGAAATTATTTAATTAATAATCTTTTTTTGCTTCAAAAAAAGAGCATATCAATCTAGATATAACATGCTCTTATAAAACTATATTAATGATAAGATTTTTTATTTATGTGAGGTGGTAGGCTTCTTTCTTACAAAAGCTTCGAGTAATTTGTATAAGTCAGGTCTATCTTCTTTTAACCATTTTTTATCAGACTTTAGGTTTACAGTCTTATATTCTTTTTTCTTCATATTAGGATTTAATAATTCCATTCTCTCTTTTTCATCTTTTGTTGGGGGAATAAGAGCCAACATATTATTTTTTAATTGAGTTAATTTAGAACTCTTTTTTAGATAATAAGTTCTCATCTCTTCAAAACGTTCGGTAGGATAACCCATAAAAGAAATAAGAGGCTGATCACGTTTCTGAGCTTCTATCCATTTGATTTTTTTATCATCTTTGTCTTTGTCTTTGTCTTTGTCTTTGTCTTTGTCTTTGTCTTTGTCTTTGTCTTTGTCTTTGTCTTTGTCTTTGTCTTTGTCTTTGTCTTTGTCTTTGTCTTTGTCGTCACCTTCATATTCGATTTTGACTGTAGATAAATCATTTCGGGCGGCAAAAAGGTAATACTCGGCTTCTTCTTTTTTCAGTAGGCAATGTTCTATTTCAGAATTGTATTCTTGAACGAGTTCCTTTGGAATTTGTGAGAAGGCTTGCTCTTCAATTGCCCCTAAAACCATATCCATACTTGAATAAGTTTTTTTATCCTCGGTAATAAAACGTTGAACAATTGAGAAATAAATTTCTTTTATTCTATAGGATTGTTTATGGCTGTTCCGTGCTAACTGAGATTGCCTAATTTGTTTATAAATATCTTCTGGTAATGTATAGACATAAAAGGAGCAATCATGGTGTTCGGAGTAGAGGCGAAATGCTTCGTTAAAATGTTTTTCAGCTTGTTTTTCTTTTTCTTTAAAAATTCTGACTTTGATGGTTGACACTATGTTTTTAAAATCACGAATTTCATTCGCGATTTCGCTATAGTGTCGGGCAAGTCGGTCTTTTTCAGGGATATAGATGTAAGTTTTAGATTTTCCTCGGAGTAATGGTGGGGGTAATCTCCATGCCTGTTGACGGAGTGCATATTGCTCAGGAGATTCTTTTAATAAGCCTTGGTCAAGCTGTTCATAAAACCACTTTCGGTCATTCTCCGTTATTTCTTCACTTACAGGTTCCACTTGTTCAGGTAGATAAGCTTTGTAGTGCTCGGCATAAGCTGATGGAGAACCATAAGGGAATTTATGTCTTCTAATAATATGTTCTTCAAGTTGGTCAATTAAACCAGTAAGTTTTTTGAGGTGGTCAGTAGAAGAGGTTTCTTTTTTAGCTTTAACATTTTTTTTAGCAGTTGCCATGTACTCAAGTTCGCTTATTCATTTTAAAGAAGTGTAAATATTATAATTCGTAACTGCTTAAAATTTAATAATGATTTAGCCTAACTCGAAAGGGTTTTTAGATTTTGGGGTAGGGTGTTAGCTCTTAAATTACACTTCATTTATGTACCGACTTATGATGATTCTGTACCGACTTGCGATGTTTTGGATGAAAAGTAGTCAAAATCAAAGTGCAGCTTCGGGTTGTAATTATTGGACTAAAAATTGTAATAGGGTGATGTGTTTTAGCGGATTATAAACCTATTATGGACTGAATCAAGTGCTATAAAATCTCTCATTATGGTTAGGTTAATAGTACATCTGTGATACTACAATAAGGACATCAAGAGTATTTTCTCAATTGCAATGCAAGATTGTAGGCCACAGTTTTAGAAATTGACTCTGCTACAAAGAATTCTTGGGGCGGTGCAAAGTCTAAAGTCTGTTTACAATAACGCGTCTGTCTTCCTGTCTGTTTGTCTTTAAAAATAAACTCATCTTGTGCATGAGAATATTCTTGTCCATATAGTGGACCACCAAGACACTTTAACCGAAGCACTGAATTATCCTTAAATTTACTTAATGGTTAGTTTAATGGGCTAATCTAATGAAAAACAATAACAATCACTTTACGCCTTAGTCGATAGATTATTGACACCTTAAATTTTGCACATTATTCTTTGCGTGCTGGCCACATTGCCAGTCGGTTTTAGCAGACCGTTTCTCAGAGCATTAAAGGTTCCGCCTTTAGTGCTTAGCCCCTCGCGCCCCCCTCTAAGGCGGAACGGGAGGGGGGACACCTTCGGGTGTGCTGGCCTCTGAGACCAGTCTGCTAACCCCTCTTTCGTTCTGCCACCATAATTTTAAATTAATGCTTTGGCAGAACTCCAAATATAAGGAGTTGGCTATGCATATTCTTTTTATATCGCCTGATTAGCTTTTTATAGGGTTTGATGAACTTACTGTTTTTCAAGCTTTAGCTTTTTTCGTCTAAAAATTTAACTTAATAAATATGTCATGTGGGCTATACCGTGGCAGGGCCTCAATTTGTCTAAAAAAGCCTAAGCTCCATGACCATGTATCCGGATATAACGATGAAAAATAAAATTCTGATGGGTGTGGTGGGTGTCAGTGTTCTAATTCTAAATGGCTGTTCTTCCCAATTTGAAAAGGGTGTCAAGCAGGGCTGTTACAACATGGGGGGCAGTCGTAGCTACTGTTCCTGTGTCTACAACAAGGTCGAAGAACACTATGGTCGCAAGGTGATGCGCCAGATTGAACGTATGAGTTATCTCCCAAATGATCTAGACCGTGTGATGTATCAGTCAGGTCAACAATGTGTGGATGAACTCTAACACCAGATATTTAAAACTTTAAGCAAATTATTGAATCACTCATTTCCTGTTGCCTGTTCGGGCAATGGGAAGGGGTTATGCAACCAAATTTAGGAATTTTGATCATGAAACATCCATTTTTCACCTTCTATTTCACGATTGTGATTGGTTACTGGCTGTATTGCATTTGGGAATATCCAGGACATTACTCTGGTGCTTATCTACTTGGTCGTGCGCTGGTCTGGCCTTTTATATTGATACGCTGGTTCTTCTAGAGGGGGCTTATAGTGATGAGCATATCGGATCGAATCCAGCAAAGTCAGTGGGTGTCCTTATTACGAAGTAGCGACAATATCTATTTTGCGCCAGTCATTCCTAATAAGAAGCTACAAGGTGCCATGACCTATCTTCCTCATGGCGTAAATCCTAACGATGTATTGATGTTAATTGATGACACTGTGTTTGGCAGTGCCAAGGTCGGGATGTGCCTCACGGCAAAGGGGATATTTTACAAAGCCAGCTTTGAGGATGAACAAGCCTATCTGTTTGAACACATACAGCAAGTAGAGGCTGATATTGGAATGATCACCAGTTCCATTCTGATTAATGGTCAGGATGAACTGAACTTTGCCCAACTTGATAAAGGTATGGTTCGTACTCTGGTCTCGTTCTTAAATGAACTCTGTCAGGGCAGACAAGAAACCAAGCAAAGGATTGTAAATATTGATGCCGAGATGCAGATCATGATTGATCTGTTTGCCTATTTTATTACCTTTAGTACAGGTAGTACAGGCCAATGGAATGCCCGATCAAAAGAAGCTATATCCGATCATTTTATCAAGTTGAATGATCAGGCAGTGCATCAGTATGTCGAAAAACTACTGAATGAACAGATGCACTTTGATTATGAAGACTTGTTGCATCGTCTGGCAGATATGAAGGATAAGCTTGCCTATAACTTCCGGAGAGAGATGATTGAGCAACTGGTCTATGCCATGGCACTCGGTCAAGTTGAGCAGGATCAGGCTGATTTATTCATGACTCATTTATGCCGTGTAACCAATGTCTCTAGGGCAGTCTTTCCAGACCTCGTCAAAATTATTTATCAGTGTCTGGCAGGTGAAGTGAATCAGAAAAAAGTTTCTGATTTGACTCAGGAACAACTACAGGCATGTCAGCTTCTTGAGATTCAACCCGATGTATTGAGTGAGCAAACCTTGCAAGCTGCTTACCGAAAAAAGATGGCAGATTTCCACCCCGATAAATACCAGACCCTACCAGAATCAGTACGGCAGCTGATTGAGCAACAAGCCCAGCAATTTAATCAGGCCAGAGCTGTATTAAAAGCCTATCTAGGAGTGTAGCCGATGAAGATCAATACACAACGGCTCAAACGGCGCTGGAGATGGTATGCAGCTTATGTCTTGATTTTTATTCTGTCCTTTGCCTTGTTTTATGTCTATGACCGTGCTCAGGATCAATCAACAGAGCAGATGCTTGAAGATATCCGCCGTCCTGCAATGAGTCATGATGATACAGCAGTGACAAGCATTGCTGACAAAGATGAAGTCGCTGCTTTTGATCAAGCTGCTCTCAATCAGGAAAAACATAAATAAAGAAATTTTAAATACATATTACCTCAATGAGAGAGCTAACGAATTGCTCTCATTCATAAAGCAATTTCATGAAACCGAAAGGGGGAACGCATGATGACAACACAACCTAAGAATACTCATATCCAGACTTTTATTATCGGCGTTTTATCTGCACTATTTGTAGTACTTGCAGGATGGGTCGGCTATGACAAGTTACTTAAACCTAAATCAGAAGTGAAAGTTCCCACACAAGTTTTTGAGAAAGCCGCAGTATCTGAACCTGTAAATGAAGTGAGTGAAGCTGAAGTTGTGGCAGAACCAGAAACCAAAAGTGAGCCGATTAAAGTCAAACGTGTTTCTAGTCAGCTCAATGGAAATATTCTGCAAGGTAGTGGAACTGGAGAAGTTTATCCTGAACTAGGTTTTCCTGACTTTACAGCCCCAGGTTATAAGAAACTCAATAATGCTCAACTTCTTGCACAAATTGATGCCGAGTATCATGAAGGCTTAGATATGACAGATGATCCTACTGCCTATGGATTGCAGCGAGTTGATCAAGCACCTGCAACAGTCAAGAAAATGTCTGCTTTTATCCAAGCCAATCTGCCTGCCTTTGCCAATGAAGTTTTTGCCCGAGCAAGTGTCTCAGATGTTGTGGTTGCAATGGAGGGCTGGATGGACCTTGGTCAGGATGGATATTTATATCGTGCCGTTGTGACTTCTGCACGTTACCAATGTAGCTGGTATCAGGTTGTAATTAATAAGAAAACAGGTAAGGAAATCTATGAAGAATTTATCCCTTGCTATCAACCAAATCAAAAAGAAATTTAATGACTTATTCAATAAAGAGAAATTGAAATGGAAAAACTATTTCTAGGTATTGGATTTGCAGCCATAAGCATTTCAACTTATGCATTGGATTTACAGTCACATGAAGTACCCGCCTATTTAATTCAGCAACAAGGCTATTCTGGGCAAGTGAATTGTACGTATCGTGGTATTTTAAAAAGTGGAGTCCAAAGAACATTTAAGGTGTCTATGTTCAATGAGTGTGAACAGGTTTTGGCACTCAGTAATGCGACTGTCCATAATGCAATGAGTGAGGCAAGGATTCCATATAGTAGTCATCGAACTTTTGTCCGATTTATTGGGGTAAAACCTCGAAAGTTTGGAGGCATTTATATTCCTGGGCGAAGTGATCCTTGCCACCCGAGTTTGCGTTCTATTCCACAAGCAGTTGCTGACTGTAAAAATAAACAGCGTGCTCATTAAATAAGAAAATCTAACCAAGACATCAAGAGCCTGCGACTTCGCAGGCTCTTTTTTTATGCCTTTTTAGGAGGAAGTACATGCAGCAGTGTCCTTACTGTCATTCATTACACATCACGTTACTACGCCAGACTGAGCCCAGCTCAGGTGTATTTGCAAAGCTTTCATCATTCTCACCGATGTCTCTGGCAGCAGCCTGTATGCAGCTGTCCAAACGCAGTCCCGTTCATCCATTGGTAGGTGGCTTTGTGGGCTTGGTGATCGGTGGCATGTTTCTGCTCTACGTCCAGCATCAAGACAACATGGTGACCCTGCATTACAAGTGTGAGCAATGTCTGGAGCATTTTGAAATCCAGCAATCAGGTTTCTCTTAATTCTCATCGTTTACAGCATTCAAATTATTTAAATTACTTAAAGGAAAAACAATCATGGCACATCAAATAGAAACTATGGCTTTTGTGGGGCGAACCCCTTGGCATGGTCTGGGCAATCAACTCCCTCAAAATCAGCCGATAGAAGTGTGGGCACAGCAGGCAGGTATGGATTGGCGAATTGAATCGTCTAACGTCAGTTATATGGCAAAGAATGAACGGGGACAAAATATCCTGATGCCTTATGAAGAACAGCGAGTGCTTTATCGTTCAGATACTCATGCACCATTATCGGTGGTGAGTCAGCGTTATCAGGAAGTGCAACCAATGGAGATACTAAATTTCTATAAAGACCTTACCGAGCAATCAGGCTTTGAACTGGAAACGGCAGGGGTACTTAAAGGTGGACGTAAGTTTTGGGCATTGGCAAGAACAGGACAATCGGCAGCACTAAAAGGTAAGGATGTGAGTAACGGCTATATTTTATTAGCAACCGCATGTGATGGCACACTGGCAACCACGGCGCAGTTCACTAGTATTCGTGTGGTGTGTAATAACACTTTGGCGATTGCCTTACGTGGACAGAATAGTAGTGCTGGCGTAGTGAAAGTTCCGCACAGTACCAAGTTTGATGCAGAAAAGATCAAACATCAACTTGGTATTTCAGTGCGTGCATGGGATGAACACATGTATGAAATGAAGCAACTCAGTCAACGTAAAGTTACTCAACAGGAAGCAGCAGCCTACTTTGATGCTGTGTTCAATAATACGAATCAGAGCATTGCCGAACAGGATGAAAGTATCATTCAGTTCTATCGTAATGTGGCAAGACCTCAACTAACTCATTCATCCAAAGCAGACAATAAAACCGAACCAAATGGGCGTGCCATGTCTAAGGTGATGACCATGTTTAACGGACATGGACGTGGAGCAGAATTAGCGTCAGCCAAAGATACAGCTTATGGGCTGCTTTGTAGTATAACTGAGTTCGCAGATCACGAGCGTCGGGCAATGAGTAGCGATCATCGACTGGACTCGGCATGGTTTGGGGCGGGAGCCAACATTAAACAACGTGGACTGGAGCAGGCATTAAGAATGGTGTCTTAAAAATACAGGAGTATCTTTATGGGATAAGTCAGTGTTAGCCAACAGCAACTGCTATTAATTCACTTATTAAACCAAACATAATCTAGAGTAAGTTTTAATTACCAATGTAATTGAGCTTTGGGATTAGTTCAGTGGTTATAGAGTGATAAATTCTTTAAAGGTTGATTTCAGTTATATATTATTAATTAAAGCCTCTACATACAAATGTCATTCCACTTGTATGTAGAAATAGATGTTTATTTTAGTGGTTGTTTTAGTTCGGCAAGAGTCATATTAAGACCATGCCAGTGAGACCAATCATAGAGCACCTTTAAAATAGTAATTAAACAGAATCCGCTGACACCCCAAATAAATATATGCCATATACCTTCAGTAAATCCCAGACTTATAAAAGGATCCTTTTTTATTAGGAAGAGAAATGGCCAGATACTCATAGCAAGTATAAGGAATAAGTTAAGTACTATAATTTTAATTCTTTTACTCAAAGTTGAACTGATATCTATAATCTTACCTGCCTGATCTCGTGAGACAATAAAGCCTGCTCTGTTCCAAGCAAAGGCCCAGTATTTCATTTCAAAGTTATCAGCATTAGATGTTTCTAAGAAATATTCTAACTCTTCAAACTTAGCATTCTTAACGCCACTAAGTTCTGCGACAGCACTGTTTAAAAGTATGAGTTTAACATTGTCTGGTTCATCAAGATTTTGGATTCTTCTTCGGTCCTCAAAGAACTTATTTAGACGTTCCGCCCGTTGGGCATTGAGTTTCTGGTTATATGCTGGAGTAATAATTTCTCTTAATTTTTCAATGAGATTTAAGTCAATTTTCATCTTATTTCCTTTCTAACTTATTAAAAGGTAAGTTTGAAATTAACATAAAGAGGTAATTAAAGTGGTGGTTGAATTGTGTACAGGTTTTAAGATATTCCTTTTGGAATCGAATCCCGTAGCGAAAGTGTTACGGGATTTTTTTATGGCTAAAAAATGTAAACAGCAAAAAAAGGTGATTCTCGATGATTAAAGTTTTAGCAATTACACCTCCGATACTCGGATGTATTAGTATCGGTAAAATCGTAGAAAAGAACGGCGAGCGAATACCAGAAAATAACGATGAATTTACTATTACAAGTCAAACCCAAAGTAAGAATGGTTGGGTAAAGCATCCAATGGATGAAGCACTACGGGTAAAAGCAGGTCATAACAAACTTCGCAATATCTCGGTCAGGATGATCTTCGATGATCCTGAACAGAATCTAAGGGTAGAGTATACTTTATTCGATCGGCAGACTGGACGGCCCATTTGTATCGGGAATGGCGAGACGTGTCAGAGATTGGGGTCGCAGGGGATTGAAGAGCATCCATGTGCTTCACCAAGTTTATGCTCACTGTCACAAGGTGGTTTATGTAAAACTTATGCTAGACTTTACGTTAATTTAGACGAAGTAAATGGCAGGGGTACATTTATCTTTAGAACAACGGACTTTTATAGTATTCGAACATTGGCAGCTCGGCTAGCCTATTACCATGCAGTATCTGAAGGTTTATTGTCATGTATGTCATTACAACTGACTTTAAGAGCTAAAAATAGTACTAATAAATATTTGACACCACTTTACTACGCAGACTTAATTTTACGTGATGGGGTGCTTTTACATGATGCTATTGTTATAGCAAAAGAAATTAATGAGCGGAACAAACAGGTAGGATTAAGCAGAAAATTTTAGATGAAGCACTTGGTATGTGCTAAAGCTAGTTTTAAGATCGGGAGGAAGAAGTTAATGTTTAAGAGAAATCCATATCTAGACAATGAGTTAGCGTAAAAAAGAAATGATTAAGTATTAATGGAAATGGATGAGATGGGCTTCGGATGCTTTAATCCAAGTTGACTTTTTAATTTGGTGTTTTATACGATGAGTATGAACTAAGGAACCTGTAATTGAAATAGATATAAATAACGCTACTGATTATGTAGCGTTAAATTTAAAATTTTGTAGATTTGAATTTTAACTTTTTTCAGTATCAATATCCCAAAAAAGCATATTTCTTGGAAACTTTATATTAGGTAGCCAGAATGGTTTCCCATCCCATTTAAATTTGATATCCCCAGTTACCTGATAGAGGGTCAATATTAAATCATCTGATTTTTTATCACCAATTTGACGATCATTTGGGGATAACATCGTACCTGTGCCTTTAGAAATCTGACGATTACGTCTTATTAATAAATAATATTTTAAGCTGGGTCTTTTACTTTTTAGAGCATTAATACAAGAAGTGTATTTAGATATATCCCAATCCCATTTGTCATATTCGCCTAAGTTTTCTAGAAGAGAGAGCATTAAATCTGAATCAATTTGATACAAATCTGGAGTTTCTTGATAGAAATCTTCATTTAGATCACTGAGTAACAAACTTACTTTTTCTAAATTTAGCTGATTAGGGCTGTTAGGGAAGTAATTTCTTCCTCCTGCAATTAGGCGTAAGCTTTTATTATCTAATATATTTTTTCTAGTCGGCTGTATGTTTTTTGGGTAAACTATTTGTATCTTACCTTGTTTTGTATCAGTAGATTGTTTAATTAATAAGTTATTAGCATTATTAAGTTCGGTAAAAAATTTATAAATATTTTTTGGCATAAATAACCTTAATAAACTTTTTTCTCTATCATATCCAAAAATTCTTGAATGTTGCCAGAATGTATCAGCATTTGGTTTTTTTGACATGCGACTATAGTAAACTGTTTGAAGTTTTGGGATTGTTAAACCTCGACTAATAATATTTCCGCCTATAATAATATTATAATTGGCGCTAATATCGAAATTAGATTCAGTTTTTGAGTTCAGAACGATTACATTGAAAGTTTGCGATTCAAGAAAAGATACAATGACTTGATATATATCTTCAAAATGATTGATATCTGGCTTGGTTGCTTTTAGATCATTCCAAATTGGCAAAAATTCATTAGATAAATCTAATCCATCGTTTAAAGCAAAAGCCATTACATTCAAGTGCTCAATTATTTTATTGGCAAATGCCTGATGATCATTTACACGAATACTCGGGTGTATAATAAAGTTGCAATTCTTTTGTGATGATAGATAAAATTCTGAGCAAGTAACAATAAAGGTTTTTAGTGCCTCATTAAGCCCTTCGGGAATTTCTGAGCTTTCATCTTTTGTATCTTCAAGTTCTTCAGTAATATAACGAGTAATAAAGCTTTCAGGTTCTGTAAAAACAAAATTGCCACTTACGTAGTCATTCCCAGGTTCAAAGTATTGAGTAAATTCAGGATGCCAATCAGAATTATCGCTTTGAAGTAAAATTGCTTGAGGAGTAGCTGTTACCTCTATAAATATCGATTGATTTCCTGTATTTTTTATATCATCAAGCAAATGGTTTACTGTGCTTTTCTTATTAGGTGTATTTACTTTTGTATTTAGACTTGCAGCATCTGCCTCATCATCAATAATAATAAGAGGATAACCGTTAAGGTATGCTTTACTACTGAGAGTATCTCGCCATTTTCTTAAAATTCTACTATTTTTTTTTATCACAAGAATAAGTGGCTTATTTAATCGGAAAGATGTATCAAAGTTATGGATATCATTTTCAGATAGTACAGAAAATAAATTTAAATTACTTTTGATACGATCAAGCGTTTGTTTCTGTAGATCAACACTATCTGTAGTTAAATAAATAAAAAATTTATAATTAGCATCTGCTAATGAGCTAACTAATCCAAGAATTTTTCCAGTTTTCCCACTCTGAACATTTCCTAATAAAAGGGTATTACGAACTTTTTGTTTACAGTTGGTTCGACTAAGTTTCTCTAAAAAATTTTCAGAAACAATTTGTGTTGATAACCTTTGTGAAGCAGGAATGGACTCTAAATAATTTTCTAAATACATTTATTTGCCTTCAAATGATAATAACCATATATCTGGATCATTTGTTGATCTTAAATTTATTATATTGTTTCCATAAGCATTAAGAACATCTTGTGTAATTTTTTGCCCTGTTTTTAAGCACCCACTTAATTCTAATCTACCTTTAATCCATTTACCTAAAACTTTTAAATCATCTTCTGATCTAAAATTTTTTGAAAAACTACCTGATGTTTTACATTTAAATTTCCAACCATCATCTGTTATTACATAAAATGATTTAAGGACTGGATAACCTTCTAACGTAGTAGTAGCATTGGGAACAATTAGTTCAACCTCATACCAAGAACGTGGAATAATAAACCCTCTTTTATCTTGTCTTCCTTTTCCTAAATAAGCATTTACATTACTTTTATTTTCGGGCTTAACAGGAATTTCAAAATTATATTGAGATGGTTGCTTGAAAATTTTCTTGATTTGCTCTGGCGATAATTTATCAACACCTATATGTTCATCTAGATGTAAATTATGTACTTTAAAGCTGGTTGGTACTGGTGCGGTTGTAATAGGTGTTCCTAAGCTCTTAATTGCTTGTTTTATATCATTGTATATTGAAGTGGCTACTGGATCTTCACTTACATAGAGCATGGTCTCATACGTTCTTTCTAAGCTATTCCAAAAACAACTAAAATTAGCTGAGCCAATCATGCTCTCAACTTTATTATTATTTTTGAATGAATAAAGTTTGCCATGGAATTTCATAAATTCGCAAATATAGACCGTCCCTCTATTATTGGCTATTAAGTAGTTATGTAGTTTTACCAAACTATCATATTGAAGTTTGGTAAAACCATCTAAGTAATGCATACCTACTAAAAGTTGAATATTTTTTATAAATTGAGGATTTTTTTCTAATAAAGAGTGAAGGTCTTCAATTGAATCATTAGAAATATATCCTGTTGCAATCAATACTTCATCAGCATATTTGAACAGTCTATTCCATGTTTCTTGTAAAGATTTATCTGTAATTTTTGCAGGTGAATAATTAGAAAAAATAAGTTCCATTTTTACCCCTTAATCTTGTTAAGTCTATCTTGGAAATGTGTACTCTTTTCATTCTCAAAACGTTCATACAAGTCAACTTTTTCATAAGAATTATCAAATATCGGTAAAATTGCTTTTGCAAGATCCAAGACACCTTGAGGAGGAACAGCATTACCAATTTGTCGTCTAACTTCTGTAGTTGAACCAACAAATTCAAAATTATCTGGAAAAGATTGGAGCCTAGCTCGTTCTCTATTCGTGAATGCACGAGGTTCTGGATAATGATACCCCCAAGTTCCCCCTCCACCAGCTGCAATAATTGTTTTAGCAGGTTCATCAGGGTGCATTCTTCTATAGACATGACTAATCATGCCTTTAACATACAAAGGATGGTCTTTAGGAATATCTGTAAAGTTACCACCAGCAGGAATGAGCTTAAGCATGTCAACAGTTTTAGGGCTAATACGTAATAGTTCGTGATTTTTCGCACTGGCTGGAATATTACTTACTGCCTGTCCAGCTGTTACAAAAGGCTGTAAACCTTGAGAAATATCTAGACCATGTGTTGGGGTGGGATGCTTAAAATCAAAACCAGTATCCACTCTAATTCCAACAATGAGTACCCTTTCTCGAAATTGAGGTACACCATATTCAGCAAAATTATATAATTTCGCTTGTACATAGTAGCCTGGTGCAATTGCTTCAAAATCTTCAATAATTTGTTTGATTGCTTTCTTTTTATTTGCGGTCAATAAACCTTTAACATTTTCAGCAACGAATACTTTAGGCTTTTTTGCATTAACAAATCGCAAAAAACTTTTATAGAGATTTCCACGTTCACCATCTAATCCAGGTTGTTTCCAAATCATTGAAAAATCTTGGCAGGGAAATCCACCTAAAATAATGTCACAGTCAGGTATGCTCTTGTCATAGGGATCTATTTGTTCAATATCTCCTTCTACAATAACGTTACCAATATTTTTCCTAAAAGTTTCACATGCCCACTTAGATAGGTCATTCGCCCAAACTGTTTCATAACCTGCCATATGAAAACCTAGGTCTAAACCGCCACAGCCTGTGAATAAAGAAAGGATTTTAGGCTTTACAGTTGAACTTTTATGACCCAATACATTCTCACCAGTGTCTTGAATCGATTTTGTCTGATAAGAACTAGTCTCATTTTCAGCATAATCTTTGAGTGCTACAGTCATACTTAGCCTAATCATTAAATTTATATAAAACTGGGATAGATATTAGCATACTCGCCCTACAGTTTCGAAGACGGTGGTGATATTTGACGTCGATCTATGTCGCTCAATATATTTTTGCTTAATTGGTATAGGTATAATTAATGGGTTGAATAGTTTGTTTCAAGATATGGTTAGAAAAGCTTCATGCTTTGATAAACTTTAAACAACTCATTAGGATGATAAGAGCTTTATTAAATAAATTTTAGAGGATTAAGAAAAGAAGATAAGATATCAATATGATTTAAATATCATTATTATCAATGAAAACCTATATTGCTTTGATTGTAATCTCAGAATCCCGAGGGGAACTTTTAATTCTATTTTTTTCTAGTTCAATCAATACATTGAGATATTCCCATGTTTTTTCAGGCTGAATCGGGGCTTTTTCGCAAACAGAACTATTGATGATGCCATCCAGAAGCGAGAGAAATAGATGTGTTAAAGCGATAGGATCCTTTATTTCCAATTCTTTCAAAATCGAAGAGGTGGTGTTGAATAACCAATTTCGATATTCATCAAGCACGACTTGAATAGATGGATATAAATCTCCTACATCCATGCGAGCCTTATGAAATGGGCATCCTTTGGCATCATTCTGATTTACCCAGTCGATGTACCAAAGGTAGAGTTGCTCTAATTTTTCTAATGGTGTTGCTCGTTCTGAGATATGCTCTTCCACTGCAATCTGGATATCAAGTTTTAATTCCGTTAAGCAAGCGAATACCAATTCTTCTTTAGATGGGAAATTCTTATAAAAGGTCGCTTTGGCAATATCGGATTCCGCAATAATACGGTCAATCCCTACAGCAATATAGCTTTCTTGAATAAAGAGTTGTGTTGCTGTAGTTAGAATAATTTCTCTCTTTGATTGTTTTTTTTTAAATTTTATTTCTGCATTCATAATGAGTTAGTGCATGTGCTGAATAATTAAGCTTATTATTTTAGTGTATAGACGGGTTGTTAGACTAGTCATCAAGGATGAGATTGATATAAAAAATGGACAGATCTGTATGTATTTAATAAAATACCGCTGATTATGACCTAAATTTATAAAAACGTGATGTTTAATAATATATCCCAGATTTTAGAGAGTTTTGGTTTTCTCTCCCAGCATCGTTCGGTGTATCTCCAGTTTTCAGATGCATTCTTAAATAGTCAGGTTTTTTTACAACGTATAGACGGGCAGCATTATCTTAATCAGGGCATGTCAGCAGAGCTGATTTGCTTGTCAACCCATGCCCACATTGCACTTAAACAATTTATTGGGGTACAGGTTGCGGTTGATCAGGTGACAGATCAGGGTCAACTGTTTCGTACTACAGGTATTATTACTGGAGCATCGCAAGGGCAAAGTGATGGTGCTTTAACTTTATATAAGCTTGCCATAAGTGATCCAACTTATCTCTGGCATAAACGCAGAAATAGCCGTGTGTTTATGAACAAGAGTGTGAAAGAAATTAGTGAAATTCTGTTTCAGGAATGGCAGGGGAAAAGTCCATTATTTGCTTTAAGTCTGACTTTAGATTTGAGCGGCTTGAAACAGACCTACGATGTCCGTCCTTTTGTCATGCAGTTAAATGAAAGTGACCATGACTTCTTAACTCGCTTATGGCGTAGTGAAGGCATTAACTGGCTGATTGATGAAGCAGAGCTTACTGTACCGAGCAATACAGACCATATTCAGCCACAAAAGTTACGCCTCATTGATGACAATAGTCAGTATCAGGCATTGGCAAGACGAACGATTCGTTACCATAGAAGTCATGCAACCGAACAATTTGACAGTATGACCAGTCTGATCGCTGGACGTAGTTTGCAGCCGACTTCTGTTTTTGTGCAACGTTGGCAGTCAGATGTGTTACAACAAACCGATGGGGCAGGTAGTGTACAAAGTACACATCAACATAGTGCCCACTATGACAATCAAAGTTTAAGTCTTGAAGATGCATGGCACTTTAGTCCGGCATGGATGCAAGATTTAAAAGGCGAAGATGGTGCAACCTCCGCAAGTAATCAACAATTAGAGAAATTTAACCAGAACCTCAGCGCTTACCATGATGCCCAATCCAAGCAGTTTACTGCTCAAACCACGGTACGGGATACCCAAGTCGGTTACTGGTTTGAACTGAATGAACACCCTGAAATTGATCTGCATAGTGGTGCAGATAAAGAATTTCTGATCATTGGTAAGCATTACTACAACCAAAATAACTTACCGAAAGATTTAAACCAGCAAATTCAAGCATTAGTTCAACAAAGCCATTGGCAAGCTAGTCAGACAGATGAACGCCAAGGCAATCAACTGATTTTACAACGTCGCAATATCAAGACGGTTCCAGAGTACCAGCCATTACAAGATCGACCTGAAGCCTCTGTACAACGTGCCAGAGTGGTGGGACCTGAAGGTGAAAGTATCCATGTCGACCAGTGGGGACGGATAAAAGTCCGTTTCCTGTTTACCCGAGCTGATGATCATCGCCATGATAGTGGAGCAGGAAGTAACGACAATGACACCGACTCCGCTTGGGTTGATGTTGTCACCCCATGGGCTGGAAAAGGTTATGGTGCACGCTTCTTACCACGTGTGGGTGAGATCGTTGTGATTGATTTCTTTGACGGCAATATCGACCGTCCGTTTGTAGTAGGGCGCATTCACGAAGCTGAACGGCATCCAACGCAATTTGACCAGAAAGGTCAACTACCCGACACTAAAAAATTGAGCGGTATCCGCTCGGAAGAAGTCGATGGTAAAGGCTTTAACCAACTACGTTTTGATGATACGACTGGGCAAATCAGTGCCCAGCTACAAAGCAGTCATGCAGCTAGCCAGTTAAATCTTGGTAATTTAAGTCATCCAAAAGATAAGGCCGAGAGCGAAGGCCGTGGTGAAGGTTTTGAACTCAGAACAGACCAGTGGGGTGCGGTTCGAGCTGGTAGTGGTTTACTCTTTAGTACTCACAAACAGGACCAAGCTCAAGGCGTACACCTTGATGCAAATGAGGCTAAGCAACAAATCGAAGGCGGCCTCAACAATGCTAAGGCGCTCAGTGAAGTTGCTAAAAATCAGCAAACTGACTCATCGGAAGTGCTTGATAATCTAAAAACTTTCTTGGAACAGATTGAGCAGCAAGATAAAGAGAAGGCTGCTGCATTCAAGCAAGCCTTGATGATATTAACTGCACCTAGCAGTATCGCTCTCGCGAGTCATGAAGATATTCACCTAAGCGCAGATGGTCAGTTAAGCCAAACTGCTGGAGACAGCATTAGCCTAAGCACTCAAAAGAACCTGATTGCCCATGCACAAAACAAGATTAGCCTATTTGCAGCTCAACAAGGGGCACGGTTATATGCGGGTAAGGGTAAGGTTGAAATACAGGCGCAAAGCGACGGCACAGATATCATTGCCCGTAAAGGTGTCCAGATCATTTCTACGGAAGACCGCATTGAAATCAGTGCTTCTAAAGAAATTGTGATTACCTCGGGTGGATCTCAAATCAAGATTAATAGTTCAGGTATTTTCCCTGTCACTGGCGGTAAGTTTGAGGTGAAAGCTGGGCAGCATGTGTTTATGGGAGGGGCAAAGGCGAACTATGCTTTGCCTTCTTTACCAACACAAGAAATCAAGACCGATGACTTATTGCTGGAATATCTACATAGCGATGGCACACCTGTTAAAGGCGCGGACTATGAAGTTCTATTATCTGATGGTTCTGTTCGTAAAGGGAAATTAGATGCTTCTGGTAAGGCTATCGTGAGTGGTGTACCTGCTGGGCGTGCCAAAATCCAATATGGGGAAGACCAAAGTAAAGATGAATTTCCAGCTTTAGAGGTAGATGACTGGTTTATTCAATCTGGAAGTAGCACAAAGACTAGAAAAGAGGAATAAAGAATTATGCCAAATCCTCAAAATCAACAATTCTGGTCAAAGATCGCAGAACGACCTACCGAAATACAACAGCAGTTCTGGTATGGTGCTGAAAATTTAGCAAAGTATCTCAATGATAATCCAGCTATGTATAAAGGTTATATGACCTATGATACGAGTAAGCCTAATCCTAATCTGTCATGGTGGGAAAAGATATTATTTTACAGTGGACAAGCTCACTACAATGAGGCCGTGACCCACTATAACACTGGTAAAGTAATTGCTGATCAAGGGAGTTGGTTGTGGGGAATGCTCAAAGGTGACTTTAATAAAGACCCTTCAATGTCTCAGATTATTGTTGGTGGACTTATTAGTCTTATACCTGTAGCTGATCAGGTATGTGATGTTCGAGATGTGATTGCCAACCTTATCACCCTATCTGATGAGAAAGCCCGAACGAAAGATAACTATATGGCACTGGCTCTCACAAGTGTAGGGATCATTCCTGAAGTTGGTTCGGCAATCAAAACCGTTGTGAAATCGAGTCGTGCGAAAGATGTCAGTAAGGTCAAGTTATTTAAGTTCATGGAATATTTTGAGGAAGCTTTAACAAAACTCAAAATCAAATGTCCATGGGGCAAGGCACCTGAGGCATGGTTAAGGTCTCGACCTTGGAAAGGCATAGCGACACAAGGTTTTAATGCTTTAAAAAATAATATTAACCGAATCCTATCTGTAATTAATAAGTGTTTGATAAGGTTCAATGGTGCATTGAAAGCCGCCTTAGCAAAATTTCAGGCAACACTAAACCATGTTTTAAATACCATCAAAAAGTATATTGATCAGTTGTGTGATGAAGTCGATAAGGCAGTCGGTCGTTTATTACCTCAACAACCATTAGCAATGGCACATGCAGGTGGGGGCGGTAAGAACACCCCTACAGGGCGTTATGAGGCCAATGTTAGTTCCGGTAAAAAAACAGAAGCCAATCATCGTCAAAAAAAAGAAACACCTCCACCGCCAAGGAAAATGAAACCGAAGCATGTGGTTGAGCCATGTTTGGAACCGAAAAAAGGGTTGAAGAATAGTTGGGGGAAAAAGACTGGTAAATCTCAGGCTGAGCTGGATGCCGAGTTTGACCGTCAGCTTAAGCGACAAGAGGAAGGGCTTAACCGACTGACGGTTGAGGAGTATCAACAGAACAGGCAACTTTATGAAAAGTATAAACGGGCTGGAACAGGTACACAGCAACAGAGAATCCGTGAAGATATGCAGCGACAGTTAGAGGAATCTGAATATAAAAAATTAAAAACAGAGCAACCTCAATTATCGAAAGGCCAAATAGAAAGAATGGCTGAAAACAATGCTAAAAAAACGTTAGAAGGATTAGATGTCTTACATAATCCAGATATGCAATTAGGCGGTTTTGATGTCAAATATGATCCTAAAAAGCCACCGACACTAGATGATTTTGGGCATAGTGGTGTAAATCGTTCTATTGGTTCTCAAATGTCGGCAAAGAAGCGTCTTGCCAATATGGATGCGGCGGCAGCTCAGGCTAAAGCGAAAGGCATGGGGAAAGATGCAATGGATGTTGAATTGAAGCGTTGTAAGTAATAGAGGGTAGTAAGATGAACCAGGACGATATTGATTACTTTTATGAGAAATATGGTCAGCCAATTGATAAAGTTGAAGTGACAGAGGACATCATAAAAAAATATCGAGGCAAACTGCCTGAAAGTATTTTAGAGCAATGGCGTTTATTTGGTTTTGCAGGTTATTTGAATGGTTTGTACTGGATTACAAACCCAGATGATTATGCTGAAGTGATTTATGACTGGTTGGAAGATACGCCATTACCAGATGATGATGTCTACCATGTGTTGGCGCGTTCCGCATTTGGTGAGCTGTTAATTTGGGGAGAATGTAATTATGGTAGATATTACATTAAAACAATGGAAGGTATCTTACATGACAATGGCGAACAGCTAGAAAGCGCTGAGTTTTATGGTAGTGATTTTTTCTTTTTACCTAAAAAAAATTATCTAGATTACACGGATAAAAATGGGAAAAAGCTATTTGATCGAGCTGTAAAAAAATTAGGGGTTTTAAAGGCAGATGAAATGTATGCATTTGAACCTGCTTTGGCATTAGGTGGGGAAGAGTCCTTAACATATCTGGCAAAAGTAAATCTTCCAGTTCACATGAAGTTCTTAAAACAGGTGACTCCATTAGGACTGAGAACTTTTGAGGACCTTACGGCTGCTCTATATGGTACATCGTATAGTGTGGATGATTTAACAACTGGACAAGATGTCCAGCCACAATATCAAGAGTCAGTGCAAGCTGGAGAAGTTTGTCCTAGAACTGGTTATTGGACAACGCCAGCACAACCAAATACACGTCATTATTGTAAGAAAGGCGAGGTGCTTCCTGAAATCAAGAATCAGGATTGGGGTGAAATATATTGGTACTGGGATGGTGAGAGCTAATAGCATGCCCAAAAGAGCACTTTTATTAGTAAGTTTATTGCTTTTGAATATATTCATACAGTACTCCAAACCATATGGATATGCTTTTCAATAGTTTGTAATTGAATCTTCAATGTTTCACCGGCAGGTTGGTGATCCATTTGTGTTAGCAATGTAAACACTTGTCCGTAACAAGTATTAGAATTAAAGTGTAAGGATATAGCATGACGGTTACTGTATTAAGTTGTTCTGCAACGGTTATTTTACACAGGGGAATACTTCCCAATGGTAATAGTCAGGAGAGGACTATATATGGAAAATTTTAGAAATCGTGAATGTAAGCGTATATGCAGCGACTCTTAGTTTTGAAATATGTGGACAAGTCAGAAGTTGTCCACAAAAGGACTAGATTTTTTTAATTATTTTTCAGCAATTAAATTTTTACACTAAATTTACACCATAATTTTTATTGTTATTCCTAAGTGTTTGATAATAAATTCTAATTCAACTTAATTGGTACTATCCATCATGGGGGCGACAGAAATACGAGGTTGTAACGATTGAAGTGATTGCATAACCAATAGCCCAAAAGTCGCTAAATTAATGAAAGGGCAGCATTATACGGGGTTTATGCTTGAATCGACAG